>Ga0222714_10001682_pt1 | contig 24645 bp, 16 predicted proteins | sample C33_3DmetaG_FD_165048 | JGI IMG/M metagenome (GOLD analysis project Ga0222714, IMG submission 165048) | Estuarine water microbial communities from San Francisco Bay, California, United States - C33_3D | ecosystem: Environmental > Aquatic > Marine > Unclassified | place: USA: California...
ATGGTGAATCTCGACAAGGATTTGCATGGGCAGATGGACGCTTTTTGAACGTAAGTCGAATACAGTGTACCACTCGAGCATGATTGGTCATTCATAACCTTCAATATCCATCTGATGCAACACGCGTTGGTAGCAACTGTCGCACATGCGTCCACCGCCGTCTCCGTGGAGGTAAGTTTTCGACTGCCCTTGACCAAACTCTCTGTTGCACTCTCTACAACTGAAACCTGGCTTCTCCCTGCATACTTTTGCTTTTTCAAGCCTGTTATTCCTATCACGAAAGGACGAGGTCGTCGTCATTTTTGCATCTCTTGGTACTATGTTGGCCTTGACTATGTGATATGCCACATGTCCGAACATTTGTACTAAATACCTCTCTTGATTTCCCTCCCCGCGCGCGCGAGGAAAACGCGTCGGCAGTGCTCGGCGCGACTGTTTCGCGACCTTTTCGCGCGACGCACGGGACGACGACGGGCGCGATGAGCGGTCAAACGAATGGGCACACGAACGGCGCGTCGTGCGTGATCGTCATCAAAGTCGGCACGAGTTCGCTGTTAAAAGCCGCCGATGGGTGCTTGCACTTGTCCCAACTGTGCGCGTTGTGCGAAACCGTGTCGCAGCTCTCGCGCGCGGGACATCGCGTGGTTTTAGTGTCCTCGGGCGCGGTTGGGGCGGGCATGATTAAGATGGGCATCACTCCGGGGCCGGTCAAGCCTACGTTGGCGAAGAAACAAGCGCTGGCGGCGATTGGGCAGCCGCATTTGATGCGCTACTACGAGGACATCTTTAACACTTTGGGCGTAAAGTGCGCGCAAGTGTTGTTGACGTTGGAAAACTTGAGTAATCGCACGCAATACGGCAAGGCGAAGAATACGTTTGACGAATTATTTGAAATGGGTGTGGTGCCGGTGGTGAATGAGAATGACACCGTAGCGGTTGAGGAGTTAAAGTTTGGCGATAACGACACGCTGAGCGCAAAGGTGGCGGCGCTCGTCGAAGCGAAATATTTATTTCTTTTAACCGACGTCGATGGATTATACACGGCCAATCCCGCGAGTGATCCAAACGCGAAGAAGATCGATGTTGTCGAAGATATTAACGCTTTAGACGTGGATGTCAATTCGGGGGCGGGAAGTAACGTCGGTACCGGCGGCATGGTGACAAAGCTCACCGCGGCGCGCATCGCGTGCGCCGCTGGATGTCAAACAATCATCTGCCTCGCCTCGCAACAAGAGACGGCGATTGTAGACGCCATAGCTGGAAAGCAGGTTGGAACCAAGTTTTTAGCCGCAAAACGTAGTGCACGAGGGAAAAAGCGCTGGCTTCTTAGTGTCCCCGTCAAGGGCAACGTGTGGGTGGATGAGCACGGCGCCAAAGCCGTGCTCAGCGGCATGGCTTTGATGGTTGTGAACTGCACCAAGGTCCAGGGTAACTTTGGTGTGCAAGAAGGGTTAGTTATTTTAGACGAAAACGGTGCCGAACTCGCGCGTGGTTTAGCCAATTACACGTCTAGCGCCATCGGCGACGTCCTACAACACGGTGACCTTCGAAACGAATTTGAAGACGACGAGCCATTCGTGCACTCAAACAACGTCATCGTCACCAACGTAGAAACCTTGGCGAAGAGTTTCGTGCTGCATCAAATCACCACGTACGGGTCGGTGGGCGATTTGGACAGCGATAACGACAGCGACGCCGGTGGCGCCGCGTAATATTGTAATTTTATATTCTTTCCGGCTTCCAACCAACGCGAGCTTGCGCCTCACACACCGCCGCGTCGCACGGCGCCATGTCTGTAACGTGCACGACGTCGTATCGTCAGCGAGACATGACGACTACCCGTGCGCTGTCATGCGCGCGAGCGTCGTCGACGACGACGTCGGTGCGCCATCGTCAGCGTCTCAACGTTGCCGCGTGTCGACACTGTCGACACCGCGCGCCAGTCTCGGTGCGTCAGCAACCGTCTCGACGCGCTGGCGTGTGCGCGGGAGCGAAGGATGGCGATGACGAGGATACTCGTGCATCGTCGTCGTCGTCGTCGTCGTCCGGGGCAAATGATCGCGACGAGTCGTCAAAGGACGAGGAAGACACGGTGACGATGAAAGTCGCCATGGGTTTGCTCGACTTTTACAAGAGGGAGATTTCACCCTTGTTACCGAAGAGTTGTCGCTTCGTGCCGACGTGTTCGGAATACGCGCGACAGGCGTATAAAAAGTATGGTACGAGTAAAGGATTTGTGCTCACAGCTTGGCGATTGATGCGATGTAATCCGCTCGGGGACAAAGGGTACGATCCTCCGATGTGGCCGCCGCCGTATTTGGGATCCGACCCGGCGTCGCTCGACTAGCTATTAGCTTTTGTAGTTATAATACATGTGTTTTTCTAGAGCTAGGTGTCTAAACAGGCTGGAATTGAGTTCTTGTCCGTGTCTAGGCGCGCGCTCAAGAGCACGCCGTACATGGCGTCAGACATTGTGCGCGCGCTAGAATCCGTAGACCACAAACTCAGAAATTCTCTTTTGAACGTCTTCGGAGCTTTCGGTGCGCTCGCCAATATCTGAAGTATCTTTTTCGCAGTCGGTGCGTCGGTACAAGAGGCAAATTCTCGCAACAGCTGTATCACTAACGGCGCGTTGAGGTCTTGCACCGTCGCAATGAACGCAGAATCCAACGCATCCAGGCATGATTTTGTGCGTGATTTTTCAGCGGCAAACTTCATCAAAGCCTCAGAAAGTCGAGGAAACATCCGCGATAACATCAATCCTTGCGCTAATTTGTGCGCAATGGCACGCGCTTCACTGCTGTTGATTATTGAGTTGTTCATCCCACTGCTTCCGTCGACAGACGTCAAGATCACTGGCAACAACGCACAAACAATAAGTACAATGACGTCCACGTCGCGCCAAACTTCACCCTTGACGTGTGGCGCAAGTATAGCGAGGACGCGAATCGAACGCACACAAGTCGGCAGCTTCAGCAAACCTTTGATGACCAAAGGCACGACTTGACTGAAAGTAATTTCTGCGCTAGGCATTGGCTCTGGGGTAATCGACAGCAACTCCTCGTAACTTTCAACGATGGGCAAATCTGGATATTGAGCGCCTCGAGGTAGAGGAGCGCATGATTTGATGACTTCGAGCGCCATCGTTGGTCCATCCAAAGAACATTTGTAGAGGAACATAAAACATAAATCAATCGCACATGAGTACACGTTTTCTTCAAAAGTACGCAAACAGCTCACGCCACACCAGAAAGCTTGCGTGTACATCAAAACATCTTGACCATTCATTTCGCAAATGGACGATGTTATAACTTTCAGTAAAGCTTGAGTAAGTTCTTCGGCTGCTTGCGTTTTGGATTCATTTTGCTCCGATAACATGGCGCATGCGCAGGTTGCCGACAGTAAAGCATCAAACGCTTCGTCCTCGAGTGGATGATTTAGCGCCATGAGCGTCATCGCCGAAGCGCGTGATAACATAAGAGATGGAGAACGCAACAGCCATCTTTGCGCCTCACTCGCCCATCGTGACGATAAGTTTTCATCTAAATCAATCGCTCGCGGTAGAACATTTACGAGCTGCCGAATTTTACTCGCCATCCACGGCTGCGTGCCATCATTTTGAAAAAGCCGCGTGAGGCGACTTGCTGAACTTTTAGCCCGACTCTCGTCACTGGACTTGGAAGCCAAATTACACAAAAGATGGCCGCAGTATTGTCTTACGATGGGCTCATTTGTCACAATAAGAGTCACAACGACGGCATGCGCCAGCACAGGCAAGTGAAACCTGAAGCCCTCACTGTGATCTGTCGCAAGCTCAGAGAGTAAAATTATGCCAACATCTGCGAGCGAGATTTTTGATGAAGCGACATCTGATCCTTTCGACTCGTTTTCGTCAAGCTCCAGTGCACGAAAAGAGATAGTATATACTAATTGGTCAATAGCTTGCTGCGACGAAGACTGCGACAGCATTCGACACGCTACTTTTGCCGTCTGAAAAGCTGAAGTAGATCGACTCGTCGTCGCGATTTCGAATGCCCTGTCTTGAAGAAACCGAAGCGCTGGGGCAATGTTACGTGGTTGAGCACCGATCGCACTCCATAATCGATCCGCCTGTGACCGCCTATCATCTTTTGATACCATAGCCACCTGATACAGCCCATTTAAAATTTGTTCAGCTTTACCAGTAGCAACCAGATGAGGCAAATGTAGAACAGATACCCAAGGAACGAGTGCGGCGAGTACGTGACTGTGTGTCTTTAACACGCTCACGGCGTCTTCGAGTTGCCTTTTCCAGACCTCAAGTAAGATTCCTTCGATTGGCTGAGTTTCTGTCTTCATGATTTGCTCACAAATAGCGATCAGTTGCGATTCGTTCGTTACCGTTTCATTCGTCGCATCCTTCACTCGCGCGTGATCCTGAATGACGCGTAGCAGAGCGTTTGCCGCACTTCTTATGTCCGCATCTTCGTGCAATATCTTGTATAGAACAAGCGCAATCAATCTTTCGCAACCAATGAACTGCATGGCTTCTGTATGTAGAGTAGCAATAACCGTGAGATGCATACGGGCTACGTGCATAGATGGAGAATAGCAAAAATCCAACGATGACGAAAATAATTCGTTAGAATTCGCCTTCAACACGCGCGTGAGCACGCGCAGTGATAACTCACGACTCGCATCGGTTGTGTACTCTGAAAGCTTATTCACCCAAGCAAAAACCTTTTTGGATGCACCAAGAATGAATTGCTCACTAAGACTCAACGATGCCAATGCCTCCCTCGCGGCCCAACATACGTCATTTGCTGACGGAATGGCTTCCTTATTTTGAATGAGCTGGCGCGTTCGTTCACGTGAAGTCGGATCAGTTTGATTTTGTGAGGACGCGCCTAATGATAAAACCTCCTGCCATGCTAAAAAGCTATCCCACAATTCTCCCTGAGTAACGCCAGGAAGGCGTTGCACTTGTTTGGCATCTATCAACACAGTAGCGATGATATTTGACGCCGAAAATTTGAGCTGACTGATTTCATCCTCAGAGCATTCATTTTGGGCGGTTGCTTTCAGGTACGAACAAACCATGAGGACAAAGTCAACGATAGCGTCAAAAGTTGTGGAGTCTATGTTTTTCATGAATACGCCATTCACACCGTAATTTTGATACACGTATCCAAATCTGAGCATCATGCTCACATCATCGCGAAATTTACGCTTGACAAGAGTAGATGCCATCAAGGAGCCTTGAAGAGGAACCAGTGCATTCAAGATCACTGACTTTGACTTATCAGGTACGATCAGAAACAATCGCATAACGGCTTCGGCTTCGGATTCAGAACGACCAAGTCTTGGAATGACCATTTTTAGTAAATCGGAGAGCGAACCTCTTTGCCCGATGGTAACCACTTGACGCTTGCCTTCATTCACCGAGACGTCCGTTATGTCCACGGCGCAGACAAACAGCATGTAGTTTTGCCAAAGGTTGAATTTGTACTCAGAGGGTTCAACGGGTGTCATTGGAATTTTCCCATCTCCTTCTGCAACCATCATGGCTTGAATTCTCTGATACGCTTGAGCGTGGGCCGTCGTACACACCATGGGACAGCTACGAGCCATATCTGCGCTAAACTTTCTAATAAAAGACGGTACGTCATCAATCAGAGTAAGATACTCCTCCAACACAGAGTATACTGACGTCGAGCCGGGAGTGACGTTTGATTGTAACACTGAGATAGTCTCGAGAGCCTTCATAGCAGAGATTCTCACAGATGAGTCAGCGTCACAAATGAGCAACAGCGCCGCAGACTCTGCCCGCTCAAAGTTACTCTTGACGTCTTGAATTTGATCCCCATCGATTAGTTTGACCCAAAGTTGACACATAGAGGTAAGCGTGTTCATCGCCGATAACCTAGCTGATGGCTCCAAAGTTCTGAAGTTGAGAATCGTAGACGCGAGCTCTTGTAAACAAGAATCCCGCAAGTCTGCTCGAACTTCATACACATACAAGAGACTTTCCTCTGCAGCGAGACGCGAGATGATTGATTCATCCACCGTCGCGTGACACATCAACTGGGTCACAAATTTCTCCGGCAAATCCTCGGCGCTCACGAGTCGGGTACATCTAAGTAGCGCAGCTTTTGCGAAACTCGGGAGAGTGCGCTCAAGAGCTGTATTGAAGAGCTTTGGCAAAGTCTCATCAACCAACCTGTTGAAACGTTCGCTCGCTTCTGATGTGGACAAAGCCAAATGATGAATAATGTCTTCGCACGCAGTCATACCTACGAGGTTCATCAAAAGCACTCTACTTGTGAGCAGCTCGTTTAATAAGTCAACGCCTCTTCCGTTGTCAACGGCGTGCAGCGCAACTGCAGCCTGTGCGAGCTTCATGGCACCGATATCATCAATCATAGATGCGCCTCGCTCTATGGAATTAATGCAACTCTTTAAGCCATTTTCCAAGACTTGACTCAGCTTTATCGAGTCTATAGATGGAGAAACGCCAAGAAAGGTATTCCTAATGGTCGCAATCAAACTCGACATTTTCATCTTGTTCTCCATCCCACTTAATATTCTCGCCTCGACCACGGGCCACACCTTTGCTAACGAAGCTCCACCATCTACAACTAACACCATGGTGTTAAGAATCATTCGAAGAGGCAAGCCAGCGTTGGCTTGCTTTTTCTCATTTTCGCTCATCCATTTTATGACATCAGAAAGCACTGCGTTCAGAATGCTGACGTCAACACTTGCAACATTCAATCGGTTGTTTGCGAGATATTGATAAAGAATAGCCTCCAACGTGATCGACAAACACTGTCTGAAGTCACTCTTTCTAAACGTGGGCGTCCAACTCATCGGGTTCAGTGCCAACAACAATTGCCCAGTGACGTCTACCGCGCCGTCTCCGTTTGGCGCTACGACGCTCAACACAAATAGTAACCAATACGCTTCTCCTCTCGCGGATTGCCCTAATCGTGACTTCAAACCAGAAACAAACGTTTCAATCAAAATCCTCGGAGCGTGATTAAATAACCCGGCCGTCGCACGAACGAGTGTCTCCCATCGAGATGCGACGTCCACCGGCGCCACCAGCGCTTCGGCAACTTTTGCGCCCCACCACTCCCGTTCGGGCGCCGGTTCCATACGCGCCAGTGATGCGATGTCGTCTACCAGTACCTGGCATACGTCTCTGAACCCCATGTCTTCGGCTGCTACGTCTTTGCGTTCGTTCTCATCTATTGGTTCCTCGTCGAGTCGAACTGTAATCTTCACAATTGTCAACCACCACAGACGCAAGTGCGACGTACTCTGTAGCGATGCACGCAGCATCAGCAGTCGCGCGAGCATGGCTTTGAGACGTTCGCGTGTAATGTTATCGATGGCGTCGATGTCATGTGCATCGCGTGTAATCGCCCGCGGCGTCCAACCACATCTTTCGCGCTGCTGCTGCGTGGCTGACCAAGTCGGCGACGACGTGGATGGCGCCGGAATGTTGACGCATGAGGACGGTGGAGCGTCGTCAAACGCGAGAGACGAACGAAGTGCATCTACAAGGTCATCTATATCGCCATCGAGTGACATTTGTGTGGCGGGCCCGCACGGGCACGCGTGTTAAGCTATGGAGACTTTGCTCCAGCGCGCGCAGTTGTTTATGCTTTGCGCGAAAGTGAAATCACAATGTTAACTCATGCAACCAAGTGCAAGGTACGGATGAGTGAGCTATGAGACTATATTTATTTATACAAAGACTATGCTAAGATGAGCTACGCGTATCAAACACACGCGCTGACATTAAGAATATTTCTTGCGCGCGTGACGCACGCCGAGCCAGCGCTTGGCAACACCGCGCGGCAATAAATCAATCCACATCGTCCTCCGAGACAGCGAACGCGTGCGTTTGAGATCTGAACTTACGTGTTTCCCACTACTCCACGTGTACACGCACGCGTAGTATGTAAATAACCCTGCGAGGACAAATGCCAACGCCATGTAATAGCCGACACCCGGCGTCTCGTGATGTGCGCTCATGAGCTTGAACACTCCACCGACGTTATCGCATGTCATCTGATCGCAATAATATTTGCTGAAATATGCATTCAATCTCTCAGCCTTTGCGTTTGTGTGCTGCTCTGGAAAACATTGCGTCAAGAGGTTGTTGCACGCTCTTCGTGTGTCCGCCATGTGCTTTCTATCGCACCACGGAAACGTTTTCTTCTCATCACGTGCATACGCCGAGTGTCTATCGCACTGCAACACATCGCAATATTCTGCTAAGCATACGTCCGCCCCAGGCGGGATCTTGTCGGCGTGCTTACGCTCCATGTGTTTGTCTACGTAATACTCACTCTTAAACACCTTGTTTGCGTACAGCGAGCGCCAGTAGTGTTTGGAGTACAGCACGCGCTCTTTGTGCTTTTCGTGTTCGTAGAACATATCCCGTTGACGCGATATTGGGCACTCATCGCTTAATTTATAACGCGCCCCATCCGTGACGGCGTAAACAAACTCGTTCAGCATCGCTCTCGCCTGTCGGGATCTTTCGCGAGAACACGACAATTGCGCGTCGACGGACATGTTCGTCGACGCGTCTAGCAATGTGAGGCGCGCAGAATACGTTTTAGGCTTAAATAATCGACCACACGTACCGCGTTCGAGGTGACCGCGACGAACAGTGTCGACTGATTACTACTCTGGCTAAAATAAATCTTGTTACAGCTATTCTACTATCTACGCTTTGCATTGGCAAGAAGATCTTCAAAGGCGATCCGTTTAGGCGCCAAATGACGAGGGCGAGCACGTTCTTGAATCGGAAGCTGTGAGGCTACGTCTTCGGGCTTGAGCACCGGATTGCCGTCATTGGCGACGAAAACTTTAAACGTCGTTGCCGCTTGCGTGACCGCCGATTTCAAAAGCGGGCACGCCTCATCGACGTCTTGTTCTTCGCCCCACTCTACATTCGTGGTCAAATCATCCCCAGTAAATTCAACTATACCCGCTAATGAATCTTTCGTAGTGAATCCATCGCCTTCGTACCCCAAGTACCCGCTTTCGACGGTATTTTTTAATACCTCTTTACTGAGCTGACGCTCAAAAACTTTTTGCTCCACCGTTCCAGCAGTGATAAGTCGATAAATAGTAACCGGCTTTGTTTGACCATCGCGCCAAATACGACCCATGGCTTGTCTATCATGCGCGGGATTCCACGACACGTCCATGAGAATCAGACGATTCGCCCCGACGAGATTGAGACCAGCGCCTCCTGCGACGACAGAGAGCAACATTACTCGACCGCCGCGGCCGGCATTGAAATCTTTGACAATCGACGTACGCAAATCGACAGCAACCGTACCATCGAGTCGCGATGTCGCTAAATTCAATTTTTTGCAGATTTTATCTGCGGTCGTGAGCGACGCAGAGTAACCGGAGACGATGACGACGCGCTCTGTCGCGTCAACGCGTTCGGTGAGTGCTTCAAGCATGCACTTCAACACGGCAAATTTCCCTGATCCTTCGACGCCACCACGGTAACCTGCGGGTAATGCCTTACTCATGACACCTTTCAATTCATCAACTGACTTGCCACCACTGGATGCTTTTGTGATGATATCAACATCGGCATCATTATCGTCGTCATCTAAATCGTCCGCGTCGGCGGCGGATCGCTCTAGCGAATGCGAATGCGAATCGGTTTGTAATATTTGATCCAACTCATTCGCCGCCTGTCGCAAGATTCCTATCGCACAAAGCGCCGCCGCACCCGAAGATGCACTCGTATCCGCAGACGTCCACTTTTTGACAAGCTTTGCACCAGTTTCGTAGACAATCTTTTGCGTCTCCGTTGGGCGACAGAGCACAACCAATTCCGTCTTTTTCGGCAAGTACGCGGCGTTTGTTGACGCTTTGCGACTGAGAATCTTTCCCGCCGTACGTTTATTCAACTCCGCCGCCGCAGCGCGGCCTTCCGCAATCTCTCGCGCACTCGCACCCTTCTCATATTGCCGCTGAATCGGCTGCGCAAATTTACGCTGAAATTCATCCAGCGGTCCGAGCACGCCCGGTTGCGCAAAATCTAAAACCGCCGCGTACTCATTCATGTTGTTCTGAATCGGTGTGCCCGTGAGTAACACGCGCATCGGAGCATCGATATCACGTAATGCCGTCATCGTTTGTGACCCAAGCGCATTTCTCAACCTATGCGCCTCGTCGCAAATCAACAACTCTGGTTTCATCGCCTTCACCCGAGGCGCCAACCGCCGGGCGGTTTCGTACGACATCACCAACACTGGCCATCGATCAAACGCCGAATTCGACGATTTCGCGGGCTCGGCGCACCACTTATCACACGCCTCATCTACCGCATCAGCGTTACCTTCCGCTAACGCCGCTTGCACGCGAACGCGACCGAGCCATTTGGTAAACTCTGCCCCCCAGTTCCCGATGAGCGACGCCGGACACACGAGCACCGCGCGAGAGCACGAGCCCACACCGCGAGGTCCTTGTTTTAACATTGCCCATAGTAACGCGAGTACTTGTAAGGATTTCCCCAAACCCATCTCATCCGCCAAGACAACTCCGCGATAACGACAGTCATCGTCGTCGTCAAAGCCGTGTAACGCCCGGTACATCCAGCGCGCGCCTTCGGCTTGGTGCGCGCGCAACCGTCTCGCCACGAATGGATCGCACACCACCGCGGTATACGACACCGACGACTGCGAGCACGACGACGAACACGATTGTTGATGATGTTTTCGCACGTACGCCTCGCTCTCGCTCGTCGTCGCAAACACCAACGCGTGTTTCCCACCTTCATCGTACAACGACCGCCCCGGGACGTAGCGCACGGGCGCGTCGTCGTCTTTCACCCCACCACCGCCGCCCCCGCCGTCGTCGTCGCGCGCGATGGGGGATTCGCATATGATGTCACACCCCACGTCGTCGTCGTCGCCGTCGTCGCCGTCGCCGTTCCGTTTCACCGGTGTCCCAAGCACGAACGCCATGGTGTGACACCTTTCAAAAAGTTGGTTACGCGTCTTGACGCATTGTGCGACGCGTCGTCGTCATGGGTGGTGACGACGCGTGCGATGCGTTGATGCAACACATCACCCGACGTCATCGCCACGATGGCGGCGGCGGCGGTGACGACGACGACGATGACGAAAGGGATCATCACACCATTCGCATAGCCACTCGTGGAGTGGTGCAGCACTTGGTGCAACTCCGCGGCGACGACGACGCGGTGGTGGGCGTCGTGCGACGGTTGTGTGCGGCGAGCACGCATGAGTGTGCGATTGATGAGTTTGTCAAGCACATCGACGTCGTGCTCGGTGGGAAGGTGATTGAGCGAGGCGCGCTGGTGGATGAGTTGTTGAGCGCGACGACGAGCTCTTCGACGAGCGCGAGCGCGAGGGCGTTGACGAAGGCGATTGTGCGCACGGTGTGTTATAGTTCTAGTAGTGGCGCTGTGGCGGTTCATGGGTCGATGCATCCGGTGTTACGTGCGGTGCGCGCGCATAGGGATGCGGGGGCGGGGGCGTTAGAGGCGACGACGAGCGCACTCGCGAGCGGCGGCGTGGAATGTTTTAACGCGCTTGAGCCGTTTATATCTCGAGCGTTGCTCGAGTATCCTGCTCCGGCGCCGAGAAGTGCGTTTTCAATGTTATTGCATGCACGGTTGATTGGTGTGGCGAGTGGACGCGGGGTGAATGCGCGGCGTGCGCTCGAGTCGTGTGTAAAGGCGCTCGGCGCCTATCGCGCGCCGACGAGCGAGGCTAGAGAATGGATTTCAACCGCGGCGTCGGATGTAATAGGGGCTATAGAGATTAGAATGTTCGAACACGATGAGGTTGATGAAATGTCGATGATGTTGTCACAAACCACGGAGGCAGTGGTGAAACAAGCGCGGGCGGCGGCGCTTGCCGGGGACAACGCTCTCGCGTTCATCGGAGCGCTCAAGCGACTCGGTGATCTCTCGGAAGATAACGCGGCTTGCGAAGAATTAATCACGCTACTACCAAAAGTACGTACTGCGGACGAAATGTCTGCAATTTTAGCGCTCATAGCGCCCCATTTCCCAACATCTGGTGCTTCAAATGCGTTGTGCGCGATGCGAGCGACGAGCGCTTTGGTGCTGCAAAAGCAATCTGGGGCACACCTGGCGCTCTCGCTGTCGACGCCAACGTTGGCGACGACACAAAAGATACAAGAGAATAATTTGCTAGGAAACGCCAGCTTCGATGGTTTTGTGAATGAGGTTCTCAACGAGGCATGGAATGACGAATCAAGTGCGACGCTCGCGACGTGCATCCGAGCCAATGCAAGTGAAAAATCACCAGTTGTAGAGCTCGCGTGTTTGGGTCATCCGAATGCCAACGTTCGCGAGATTGCGGCACAAGTGTTACAAGTAAAATTAGCCAAACGTCCGTTTAGTGGTGGCGCGTCAAATGTCACTGTGGCGCTCTTGCGCTTGAAGACGGAATGTGAACGAGCATCAACTGAGCAAGACGTACACGCAACGCTGGCAGCTTTAAATGCGCTCACTGCGGGCGCTTCAAACTTCATCGCAACACCAGCTGTATTGCGCGCAATTTCACCGCTGATGAATACCAAACCTGGTGAAAAAGCACCGAATTCACGGTTGCACGCACTCGCGTTGAGGCTTTTATCCGAAATGTGGGTGCATAATCGTGAAATTGGCGCGCGTCTACGCTCGGCGCTTGAACATGCTGCGTCATCCCACGATGCGGCTATTGTCATAGGCTGCGCAGCTTCGGTAGCTGCCGCAGCAAAATCACATCCTTTTCGAGCGGTAGAGTTGGTAATGCCCATGCAAGGATGCTTGAGTTCGAAAGTACCAGCGGCTTGCGCGCTCGCGCTCGAAGCCATTGACGACATGTGTGCGAGCGACGCACTTGACTTTCTACCGGCATTCAAGGTTGTCACTCGACATATTCCGAGCATTCCCGAGCATCCTCTAGTTGCATGGAAGTGGATCAAGTTGATGAGGCACGGTGGACGAGACTGTGAAGAATTTCCCGATGCGGCGGCGAAACTTGTTGAGACTTTGTGGAATGCGGCGATGCAATGCACTGATGCTCGCACTCGCGCTGAGGCGTGGACATCACTTAGTGCATACGATGCTGAATTTATTATCGAACTCGGCACACCTAAGCCGAGCGAAATAGCACGAGCTGCGTTAGAAGAACGCAATGCGCTTGTTTCTCAAGGCGCTTTACAAACTTTAAAGGTGGTAGCGCGCCAGGAGTTGGCGTCACTTTCTAGAACTGCGTTAGCGGCGCGAGAGACTCAGCAACCCTCTCATCCGCCGCCCGCAGACCCTTTGATTTATAGAGTCACGCAAAGTATGCCGAAGAAAATGCTTGCGAATGACGCGTGCGCTGAAGCCCGTTTGTTCTTGTTCCGGCCGCCAAAGACATCAGAAATATCAAATCGGTCAGTAGAGGAAACCAAAATAAAACGCGTGCGGGCGGAGGCGTACCGGAACGAATTCAAGCGTGCGGCGAAAAAAATATCTTGGAATGGATGGTGGCACGGTGGTTTCGTCATTCAATCGTGGTCGAGGTTTGCCCTCCGCTGGTTTAATGCTGAAGTAGCGGCAAGAAGCGCGGAAAATGGTTTGGACGAGCTTCACGCTGAGGTTCGAGCGAGCATCAATGCAACTGCAGTGGAGGCGCTCAAAGATACATCAACGCCAGATGAGCTGCAAAACATCGCAGTTTTTCTCTCAACACCAGTTTTGAAAGATGAAAACTCCATGGTTCTGGTCGATTTACTTTCGTCTATCTTGAATGAGAAGGCCACAGTCATTGGCGCCGAACGCGGTTTGCTCACCGCCCTCGCGCTGGCCGCCGGCTCGGTTGACGATAGACGAAGCGCACCGCGCCCATTAAAAGTCGTCGAAGAACTCATCGAGAGAATGATGCATTGTCAGATAGATGGTCCATCCACCATGGGGAGCATTGCACACGCTCTCGGGTTGCTTGCCCGAGGTTTTGCTGCGGCGTGGCAACGAGCGCCGTTACCAAATTGTTGGCGTCACGACAGTGTACGCCGCATTTGTGGCGTTCTCTGCGCCGCATCTCATGCTCTAGGTACATCTCACGCACTTGCAGACGAGTTGAATTTACCGCAATCAACTGAACCGATACAGATTCCCTCTGGTGATACCTTGGACGCGCTGATTGGCATACACATGGGACTTGCGAACGCTGTGTGCGCACTCAATACGTTTGACGAAAGAGCTACGACGCATAAGCTGACAGTTTTAGTGACATCCTTTGCAAATGCTGCGTCAAAAGGGAATTTGCCTGCCGCAATAGCACTTCCGGTTGCTCTTAAATGCTTGTTGAAAGCTAAGAGAACCGTCGAGAGTGAAACTTTAACGTTACATGTATTGTCCACGTTGAAACAAGCCGCGAGCAGAGACGTGCGAGCAGTCGCTGGCGTCATTCTAGGTATCGCACTCGACCATGGATGTGCTGTTGAGATTAGCACGAGTGAGGATATAATTAATGAGCTCTCGTCCACTGTCAAAAGCTGTGAGCTTCCTTCGACAGAGCGTGCGCGAGCCATTCTCGCACTTTCAGCGGCGTTGGGAGGTCCTTGGGATGGATGGGACGAGCACGATGTGAGTAGTTCAGGAACATCGGACGAAAGCAAAGTTTTCGGCGCACCGTTTCTTTGGGGTGGAGATAAAGGCAAGGTTGAAGCTAAAACTATCTTAAAGACGCTTGAGAGCATCGTTTATGCATCTGATGACATTGCTTCAAGCGCTCTTCGTCAACTGGCATCGTGGACGCTCGCCGGCGTCTCTGACCGAGCGGCGCGCATCGCGGTGACGACGAACTCAAACGCAGGCGATGCAAAGTCAAACGTCTCTATGGACACTGTTATTGGCGCCATGATTCAAGCAATTGTCGGCACGGTGGAAGCTTCGCCGTCCAAGACGCTCATAGAAAACGCAGCTCTGGCGTTGGATGTATTGAGCCATCTCACGCGACTGCCAAATGCGAGTTGGTCCAACGCGTTGCGGCGCTGGTGGCTAATTTCCATCGCCACCGGTGCTACCGATACAACTGATGCAAAGAATGCGCTACAGCGTGCATGCTTGCGCGTATCGCGTGCGCATCCTGGGCCTAGTATGGGACGTAATGTCTTGGAGTCGATCGCCTCGTTCTCCGACGGCGAGTTTCTCGCGCTTGCGCCAGAGACGCAACTGTTACTCATGTACAACGCTCCACTCGCGTGTTCCATGCAATCAGACAGTGGGTCTTGTACGATTGAAAATTTTATCAAAATCGCGTCGCGCAAAGATGCTGCAGAAGGGTGTATGCTGTCACTTTGGAAAGGAATGGCAACCGTCGCCGAAGGCGAAAGCGCGTCGCGTGCCATTCGTGCTCTCACCGCGAGTTTACCGAAGTTGATAGATTCAAACGCAGCGCAAATGCTAGAATCAGTAGCTATGCATATCAGAGCGTTCTCATCAGCAGCCATACGCGATGAGTGCGTGCGGATGCTCGACGCTGAGATTAAACCTGTGATTTGCGCGCATTTATTCCTCAAAAACCAAGTTCCAGGGGAGACGGTGACCGCTTTGTCAACCTGGCCAAAGACTACGCGAGTACTGTCTTTAAAATTGACCGCCGCTACGTTACGAAGTGCTCCAATTGGCATTCGTGCACAAATTCTCCATGAGGCATCAAATTTGAACGATGGTGATGCGATTCCATGCGTCGCCGTCCTCGCGGCTGCGTGGGGGCCGACGGCGCCGCTTCTTCCGTTGACATCAATCGAGCAGTGCATTCGAAAACTGCCGTACACTTTATCACAACTCTTAAAAGGTGAGTTGTCGACTTTGTCCGAAGCCTTAATTATGAGTTTGTTGAAACACGCGCAACACGCACACACTGCTATAGTGCGTGACGCGATTTGTGAAGTTAGAAATGGCGTTGCTTTGTCCACGTGGATGAAAATTTCCGACGCTATAGCCTAGGCAATTTAGTTTATAGTCTATTGAAACAATGCAACGCGAGCTGCAGCTATCTAAGCGCTATATCGGCAGGCTAGGTTAAGTCGTCGTAGTCGTCGTCTTTCGGGCGTAAAATTCGCTCAGTGACGTACGGCGCGGCGTGCGAGTCGTTCAGCGCAGCGCCATTGCCACCTAACGAACGGTTAATGAGCTCTTGAAAGAACGCTTTAATGGTTTCTGTATCTGCAAGCCCATGCGTGGCACTCATGCGCAGTCCGCCACCCGGAGGGAGCGATCCCGAAACCGACGGTCGACGCTGATGACGCGACGCCGTCGAGACTCTATTGACGTCGCCAATGGTTTCTGGTAAAATGGCGTGCGCGCGTCGGCGAAACAATTTATCAATCATTCCACGCAAAATCCCCTGGACGGCGCCTTGTCCTCGACCACCAAACTGTTCTAAATCAATTTTATTCGCCACAATCAAACAAGGCACGGGCAAGCCACCGAATCCATACATCACGCTCGGAGATTCTGCGCTCGCGAATTGCGCCGGCGGCGGTTCCATGGGCGCCGCGAACGTCCCTTTCAACGCAACTTCTCGCGCCCACTGCTCGCACCGTGCCCCAGAAGCACGAATAGATGCATCATATACGATAATTACTCCATTAATCTGGTCATAGAATATCGGTCGCTCGCGTTTATATTGCGCGTGTCCCCCGACGTCCCACAACTCGACGAAAAACTCCTCCCCGTGGTGGTGTTGATGGTGTCCCGCACCCTCGTCTTCCCGTCGTCGCACCACCGTGAGCACTTCCACGCTACACCCAACCGTGCGTTCGACCTCATCTCGCATCGCTCGCGCTCCTCGCGCGATTAACCGCACCATGCTCGTCTTCCCACACCCCGAGTCCCCGATAACGAGCACTCGCACCTTCCTCTTGTGCGTCACGTCTGCGGACATCCTTCTCGTCACGCCTCGTCGTCGTCGTCGTCGTCGTCGTCAACTCACCGTGGCATCACTTGCGTGTGCGCGTGAGTGACAAAATACCCTCGTTCTCGTCGTCGTCCTCGTCGTCGTCGCGCCTCGCACTGCGGAACACCGAAAGACACGCAACGACTCCAACTTCGTTCTTTCGCTAAGCCCTAATCCGCCGATCCCGACCCAGAGACGACCCACTGAAACTGAAATCCGCGCTGAAAGACCGCGCGCGACATCCGACGTGGATTGATGACGACGGGTCGGTACGTCACAGCGCGCACGACGACGACGTGTGTGCGAGGACGAGGACGAGGACGAGGACGAGGATGATGACGACGACGACGACGATGTCGTGCGCGATGAATTCGAGGACGCCGACGATGAGCGTGGGGCGTAAGACTGCGACGATGATGGGTGCGCGATCGCGCACCAATTCGGGCGCGGTGCGAGGCTTTGCGGTGCGCACGCACGCGAGTGGTGGGGTGTCGAAGAAGTCGTTAGATGAAGGGTATAACTGCGTCATGCGCGAAGACGGCGTGCTCGTGGCGGAAGGGGATATTCCCACGGGCACGTACGAAGTGAGCGCGTGGTGGGCTGGGGCGAGAAACGACGGTCAAGGCAACGCGCCGCGATGCGATTCGGAACGACAACGTGGGTGCGAAGTGCGATGCGAACTCACCGCTGAAGGTGAGTTGGTGTGCGAAGGTATTGAATCGGGAACGTACTCTGTGGTGAATGTGAAGGATCTCGACGAGGTGTGCAAGGTGTCCATGGATGGCGATAGCATCGACTGCGATTCGGTTGAAACGCCGGCGGTGAAGGCTGACACTGGAGACTTGAACTTGAAGGATAAGACCCAACACGGAATGCGACTCGGGGGATAAAAGTCGCGTGGTATGTAAATAAGTGTCGATGCGCTCGAAGAGTTTGTGTTTGTAATACAGCTGATGATAAGTTACAATGCGTGAACGTGAGCGCAAAAGATATTATGATTTGCGCGTAAACGATCCTCCACGCTCCATGTGCTGGAACGAAGGCGCGAGAATATCCAGCAGTCCTTGCGGGTTGTCTATGTGTACCCAGTGTGCGGAGTTTGATAGTAAGTGCACATTCGCACCCGTGGAATGAATGCGCGCGACGTCTTCATCCGTCCACACAAACGCGGATTTATCGGCGCGCACGAAATCCAAGCTAAGCCCAGCGGGCTGGGTTTCAAGCATGGGCCACAAATCGCACGCCTCGTACGACGCATACATCTCTGCAATCCCATCGAGATCGAACGTCCAGTCGAATCCCCCATTGGCGCCAGCCTTCAAATTTGTCGTCATCCACTGCGCGCCTTCAATCGTGAACCCGGCACCCGTGAGCGATTCCACCAACGCCCGCCGCGTTGGAATCGGCGCCTCAAGCGTGCGTACGAACCGAATAGTATCCCTCGGATGATCACCCACATCGTCGCACCACACATCGCCCGGAACGGTGTCGAGCACCCACACTTGCACCGGTCGCGGCAACGCTCGCCCAAACTGATGCACCATGGACATGGCAACCTTACCCCCGAATGAATGCCCTATGAGCGTATACGGATAAATTTTCAAATGATTCAACACCGCTAAAACATCTCTCGCGGCATTTTGCACCGTATTCGCCCCTTGCGGCTTCACCTCAAACGTATTACTCTCCCCGTGATTACGCAGATCGACGAGCAAGAATTGCCAACTCGGAAACTTCTCCGCCAACTTCTTCGCAAACGACGACAGATTCCGTCGAGATCCTAATATCCCATGCATCAACACGCACGTCGGTGGGTGTGGTCCTTGCGGTTTCTCCTCGCTCCATCGCACCAGCGCGCCTTGGACCATTTCATACGCCAGCGGTGGTGGTCCCGTTGACGCACTCCTCGACGTCGATGGTTTCCCCGCATCCGTCGTCGACGCCGACGCGCGCACCGACGGTCGCGTCGTCCGCATCATCGTCGTCGTCCGCATCGTCGTGCGCGTTCGGTGACACGCCGTCGTCGTCGCGGTCGACGCGGTGGTGGCGCGCACGCCAACCATGCTTGACTCCCGGTCGCGGGGTCGAGAAGTGCCGCGCCGCGCGGGTCGGGTGCGCTTTTTTTTTCGTGCGCGCGCACATACACATGCATGTGTGTTGACGTCACCGCGTGCGCGCGCGTGGGTGACGACAGTGCGTGCGTGGGTGACGACAGTGCGCGACGGTGACGACGATGACGACGATGACGACGACGACGACGATGACTGGGGTGATGACGCCCACGACGTTGCGAAGGTCGACGACGACGACGACGAGAACGTGGCGGACGACGTTGAGGAAAAAGATTACGATGACGCGCGCGAGTGGTGGTGCAAAGGATGATGAAACGGCTTCGGGTGTGACGATACATAATGATGCGAGACGCGTTGGAGGAGTGTTGGCGACGATGACGGCAACGGTAGCGATGACGCCAGCGGCGGCGTTTGCGGCGGATAACGCGTTGAGCGGGGCGTGGGCGTCGTTTACGCACGCGTTCGCCACGCCCGAAGCCAAGGAGCTTTTCATGTATACGTTGAAGACGTTGATTTCTTGGGGCGTACCTTCGGTGACGGTGGCGGTGGCGTTGTTTTTTGCAATTTCAGCGTCTCGTCGAGGGGCGCGAATGGGAGGAGATAAACCCAGTGGGCCTTTTGGGTTCATCAAAGGCGGCGCCAACGGGGCCAAGCCGAGAACCGAACCGTATTTGGAAATTAAGCGCATGAATGACAAATTGGACGACTATGGATTATCTTTTGAAGCGGCGACGGTGAGCGAATTGCAAGCCGAACGCTCGCGTAAGAGTATGGAATTTTCCAAGAAGTTTAGCGCCGCGCTCGGACAGTTGTCTGAAGACGAGTGCCAGGCTATTCTCAACGCAAACAAGAAGTGGCAAATGACGGATGCTCGATTGGCGAGTCAAATGAACCAGATTTTGGCGCAGATGCGCGCAACGTCGATTGAAATGGGTGGCAAGCGAGGGAAAAAGGATGCGTCGGATGATGAATCGGCGGCGAACGCATCGAGCGACGAGTCCAAGGATGACGAAGAGTCCTCATCTTTCCTCGATGGACTCAAGAGCGTGTTCGCGAGCGACAAGAATGCCGGTTTGTCTAAGAAGCTTGCCAAGTTAACTCAATCACGCGCCAGTGCCGAAAACCAATATTTACAAGCTGTCAGCGCTGCACTTCCGAAGTCTCGTCGCGAAAGCTTGATGAATTTGCTCGCCAATCCTCGCGAACTCGCGGGATGGCAAAACAACACGGACATTTTGGCGTTTGATCCAGAGAATGATGAAAATTCTAAATTGAAGAAGAAGCACGTGTTTGTCTTGAACTTCTTTGGCGATGTTCGTGCATCTCAAGCAGAACAATTGCGTGAAGAAGTCACTGGCTTGTTACGCTCTGCCAAGAAGGAGCGAGGCGACGAAGTCGTATTGCGACTCAACACGGGCGGCGGCACCGTCACGGGCTATGGCCTCGCCGCGGCGCAGCTGATGCGCATCAAGGATGCAGGCTTAAAACTCACTATCTGTGTCGAGCAAGTCGCCGCGAGCGGCGGTTATATGATGGCGTGCGTAGCTGATGAAATTGTTGCGTCGCCTTTCGCCGTTCTTGGATCTATTGGCGTGATTAGCGAGCAACCGAATGTGTACGAGCGACTTAAGACGGAAGGCATTGAATTCCAAACCGTCACCGCAGGTAAATTCAAGCGCACTTTGACTCCGACGAAGAAGGTGAACAAGGAGGATTTAGAAAAAAGTAAGAAGGACATTGAAGCCGTGCTCGTACTTTTCAAAGGATTCGTCGAGCAAAACCGCCCGTCTCTTGACATTGACAATGTTGCCACTGGTGAAACGTGGTTCGGTAATGACGCATTGCAGCGCAACCTCGTAGATAAGTTGAAGACGTCTGACGATGTTCTCCTCGATCTTCTTGGCGCCGGCGCTGAAATTTTTTCTATTCAATTAAAGCAACCGTCGAAGGCGCAAAGCTTATTCGCCGGTGCTGGTGCTAACGCTTCTTGGCAGTGGGATTTGTTGCAACGTGTCGCTCTGGGCGTCGCTGACTACGCCAAGACGTCTAGCGGAATGAACAATGTTCGCGCACCGATGATGATTGACCGCGCCGCGGATAATGTTATCGCATACGATGATGAATACGACTACGTCGAGAGAATGTAAAATTAGTTGACCAATCCGCGAACAGTGCAATGTAGTGACTTTGACGCAAACCACGAGTATGCCCCGGGCAAAATCGCATCTACACTCTCCCTAAATTCGCGCACGAGCTCGCTAATTTTACTACCTACGTCAATGACCAAAGTCACTCCTGAACCAGTGCTATAATGATCCGACCGATGTCCCGGCGCGTTGACGCGGTCAATGTAGTCGTCAGCCGACGTCTCTGCCAATACGTCTTCCACTTCCTGCAGCCGCGTCTGGGTAATTGCTGAGCTACCTGCATCATCAGTATGTGATAATTTAATCGCTTTCACCGTCAAGCGCTCTTCACAGCATCGATTGGCGAATACCACAGCTTTGACTCGGTTGACGTCAACCTCGACGTCTCTCGCGCGTGCGTCAAACTGTTCACACAACCCACGTAAAGCCTCGAGCTCTTCTTGAGTCAAACGTCGATCAGACGTCAAACATCCAATACTTGTTTTTGGCCACTTACTCCCAGGATTCTCGCGCTGCGCCAACTGCTGACTCTCGAGCGCATCTTTCAATCCGTCGAGCGCTCGAGGCCAACCAGCATAAGCAAACGTCAGCACGCCGTGCCACGCGACGAAGAATCCACGACCGCGTAGGACACAAGATTCACCAAATGTTGCGCACGTGCTATCGAGTATCGACGTCGAAGCATCGCTATCGTCTTCACTGTCGTTAGCTGTCATGGCACGCACACGAGAACTCCACAGACTGACGCCTGCCACCTTCGTCGTCGTCGTTGTCAATTCAATCGCTCAACGCGCGTAGATAGCACGCGTATCAAAACGAGAATATGACGTCTTCGTCATCGTCATCTTGGCTCGAGAACACGCACGAAGAAGAACGTGCCGTGGGCATCGAGCTCTACGCCAACACCGCCGCCGGCTTTGAGGGCGTGTTAAAGGAGCGGTTTTCGGACTTTGTCGTACGAGAAATCGATCGAACGAGCGGTAAACCGGTAGTTTTGACTGATATTCACGCCACCGTGGATGAAGCCATCGATGCGAGGGAGCGCGCGAAGTTTGAGCGCGCGAGAGACGCGGCAAAAGAGAGGGAGGCTGAGCGCGCGCGTGAAACAGAAGCGGCGAGCACGGCGACTGAGGAAGATGTCGACGACGGTGACGATGGCATCGACGAAGAAGCGATGAAACAATTTGAATCTTTGTGTGGTGAGGAAGACGCGAAGAAGTTGAGAGAGTTTTTGGAAACTCCAGGTGTGACGGCGAAAAGTCAGAAACTGTTGGGCGCAAACGCGCCAACGCCAACTCCATTGGTTTTAACGCCTTCGACTGACAAGGGCAAACGTACCGCTGTGCATCAATTTTTCAAGCAACACTTTCATTTACCCACGGATAATGTCATGGTTTCGCAAGAGTCCGAAAAGGAAGCTTTGAAGAACCTACAAAAACCGCCTTCGAGCGTTCGCGTGCACGCCGCGGAAAAATGCTCTGGTAAAAAGCGCGCAAGAGGAGGAGATATAATAGATCACAGAGCGTCAGGTAATTTCTGGCCTGAAGGCGTGCCCGAGCACTTAAAGTTTGCGTTTTGCAAGGAAAACAAGGAATCCTACGAGATGCTGAATGTCATTGCTCGTTCATTGAATATTCAAGTGAAAGACATGGGCATCGCCGGGACAAAGGACAAGCGTGGCGTCACAACTCAACACGTCACCGTTCACAAGATTCGCGCCAAACGTTTAGCAAAGATGAAGTTCTATGGCGCTAAAGTCGGTAACTTTGAATACGTAGACACTCCGCTAGGATTTGGCGATCACGCCGGGAATTCTTTCGAGGTTACTTTGCGACAAGTGGAACCAGAGCAAGTGGTAAATGTCGATGACGCTGTGCGCTCGCTCAGAAATTCAGGCACGATTAACTACTTTGGTTTGCAACGTTTTGGCAACGGAGGCATTGAACATGGAACGCATAAAATAGGAATTAAGCTTTTGTCTGGTGATTGGCAAGGTGCACTGGATCTTTTGCTCATGCCACGTGAAAATGAGCGTACCGACGTCTCCGCCGCGCGTGCGAAATGGGCGGAAACAAAAGATCCGAAAGCAACTTTGAAAATATTGCCGAGATGGTGTACCGCCGAAAAGTGTGCGCTCGAACGTATGATGAAGGTTCGCTCGACAGACCTCGTTAGCGCGCTATTGGCTGTTCCTCGACAAATCCGGTTGATGTACATCCACGCGTATCAAGCGTATATTTTCAACAGAGTTGTTTCGGCTCGAATCCGTAAATTTGGCGTCAACACTGTCGTTGAGGGGGATTTAATTTTAGAAGAGGGTGACTTAGCTGGCGATGAAGAAAATGAAGATGATACCGGTCGCGTAAGCATGCCGAGCGTTCGTGTTGTAACCGCCGAAGAAGCTGCTGCCGGCGTCATCGACCCGGCGCTTTTGGTCTTGCCGTTGCCTGGAAACTCCGTGGTGTATCCAACAAACATGGGAGATATCTATCAAGAAATCGCCGCAGAAGACGGTATTGATTTAAACACTCAAGTGCATGCTGTTCGTGAGTTTTCAATGGTTGGTTTTACCGGAGACTATCGCCGAGTGTATCTCAAGCCTACGAATGTCGCGCACCGCGTCGTTTCGTACGCCGACCCAAAGGCAAATTTAGTATTGACTGACCTCGATCGCATCAACGGCGTGAACGAGTTAGAATACCAAGATGGACCATTACGTGCGGTGACGATTGAATTTCACCTTCCTCCGTCATCCTACGCCACCATGGTTCTACGCGAACTCATGAAGAGCACGACGGCAACCTCCGCGCACAAGCGCAAAACGCTCGACGCGAACGCCGCGGCGGCGACGTAAATGTTCCAATTTCTCACGACGTATTTAGTTTTATTATATAATTTTGCAACGTGTTACAGTGGTATCAGCACCACGCATACATTCGTACAACCACACATGCGTCTAGGCTCCCGTGACGCAATCCACCACTCCCGGTCAACGCGCGCCCGCCGTCCAGTCGGTTGGGTTGGTTATGTCCCACCACGATCGCGCGATTACGACTTGGATGATGTGATGACGACGAGCGAGGCGTCACCGCACACACCGACGACGTCGTTGGTGAACGTTGAACACACAACCACCTAGGCCGGTGTTTCACGCACACGCACACACGCACACGCCGTCGTCATGGTCACCAAACCCACCGACGTCGACGCGTCGTCAACGGCGACGACGAAGAAGAAGGATGAGGAGCGCGATGACAAAGGCTCGAAGACACAAGAGAAGGGCAATAAAGATAAGAAACCCGAGATGGAGATGAGCGAAGAAGACGCGGCGTTAAAGGAAAACTTAGAACTCATGGTTATGCGGGCGAGCGATCCACAAGAAGGCGTGGCAAAGCTCGCGTTGGAAACCATGAGACGCGAGATCAGAACGGCAACGAGGTACGGTACGCGACTGGGACAGATCTTGACCGA
>Ga0222714_10001684_pt1 | contig 24639 bp, 14 predicted proteins | sample C33_3DmetaG_FD_165048 | JGI IMG/M metagenome (GOLD analysis project Ga0222714, IMG submission 165048) | Estuarine water microbial communities from San Francisco Bay, California, United States - C33_3D | ecosystem: Environmental > Aquatic > Marine > Unclassified | place: USA: California...
CAAGCATTGCCTCAAGGCTTAATCCAGAATCGGCATAATCCAATACCGCAGCTACTAGACCTCTGTCTGCCAGCGAGTCTGCGCCGATCAACACACCGAGCAATTTTGCCGCGTCACCTGCGTTGCCATCAAGATCGAGCGCAAGGCCGTAGTCGCTGAATTCAACTCGCTCGATACCCGTTAGGTTATCGACTTCGGTACCACTTCTGAGCTGCCACTGCACACCTGCGGGTCCACCGCTAAGTCGTGAAAGAGTCGTTGTGGCGCGGGTAGCGAAGATGAGGGCGGTATCTATGCCCTCACCACCGACCAAGTCATCGTTGCCTGCTGCGCCGACTAGAACGTTATTAAATTCGTCGCCAACCAATTTATCTCCCATCGCAGAACCAATCACTTTCTCGATTCTTGTGCCAAAATTAATCGTCTGCTGCCCCGCATCGAGAATCGACGCGCCGGCCATGTCGCCGGCATAGCCCCAGTAACCTGGGCTTAAGTAAAGTGTGACCGGTAGCAGGCTTCCTGAGGCATCAAGGGTATCAAATCCGCCTCCATCCCAGATGAAATTAGCGCGCGTTGTGCTAAGCGTATAGACATCATTTCCTGCGCGTGCAGCTGGATTCGGCCCATAGAGATAGTGAAGCGCAGCGATGTCCAGCACACCAAGTGCGAGACTATGCTCGAACGCTTCACTGCCATTAGCGCCATCAAGCATCCGCGACAAAATGTGTGCGTCTTGCTCGCCAGCGAGGGGCGAGTACAGGGCGAGCTGACGTCGGAACGCTTGCTCTATATCTGTCTCGACAGACAAAAAAGGAGCAACTGGCAGCTCAGAGGCAATGGTTGACGCCTCAATCGTGGGCGTCTTGAGTCCAAGAGCACCTCCTATTGCGCGCAGCCAAAGAGACGCCTCAAACGATTCCGCTTGAGGCGCAGCAACGGCTGGTTCCAATAAGACTTCAGAGCCGAGTTTGAAGCGGTTTATTAACACATCACTTGCTGCAAATGAGGCCGTGGGCGCCGCAAATTGGGCGCGCGTTGACCACTGACTGTTGGTCGCAAACGCAAGAGTGTTGAGTTGATCAAACGAGTTGGTCGCGACAAAAGTAACGTTCGCAACGGCGCTTACCACCGCGAGCGCCTGTTCAGTAAACGCCTTTTGCTGTTCGTTGAACGCCTGCCAACCGCTGGCCTTACCTAGATCGCGTTCGATAGAATCGGCGTCGGTGTAGTAACTGGGCGCGGCTGACGGGAAGCCATAAAGGTAGGTGTTGGTCATGCCGACTAAGCTGCTTATCCACGCTGCGCCATCGTCGAGCATCGCATCGAGCCAATAGGGTAACGGCTTTGCGGTGGCTGCATATTCTCTCGTTTCGATGCTACTCGGAATTTTGACCCAACTTGCTTGAACAACAACAGTGTCTTCGCCGGCGCTATCTGCGAGCCACACCGAGGCGTCGCTGACAGTATACTTATCATCGCCATCGCCTCCGTTTAGCACGTCGCTTCCGCCGCCCGAGAGGAGCCTGTCATTGCCGGCGCCACCGAAGAGCCAATCGTTACCCAAGCCGCCATCAAGAAAATCGTTACCTCGGCTTCCATAGAGCAGGTCCGCTCCTTCTTCGCCATAGGCCGTCACGGCATCTGAGTCGCCTGTGAGCAGAGTGGTGGAATCAATTGTTACTAAGAAACGTGGGTCATTAGGATTAGTAAAAACGGCATTTAAAGTGTCATCGCCCTCGCCGGCATAGACTAGATCAACACCACCGCCCGTAGTGATTGTGTCATCGCCCGACCCAGCAGTTATTCGGTCGTCTCCGGTACCGCCTTCGAGCAGATCATTGCCAGCGCCACCCGTAAGAAAATCGTTTCCTGCCTCACCAAATAGTCGATTGTTGCCCGACCCGTCTGCAACCCACAGATAGTCATTGCCATCACCGCCGTAGAGTGTGTTGTCACCCGCGCCGCCGTAAAGGCTGTCATTGCCAGCATTTCCGCGCAGAATATCGTCGCCTGCATAGCCATAGATTTGATCACCGGTTGGGGTGCCAGCAAGTTCATCATCGCCTGAGGTGCCGAGTATATTTGCCATGTGCGCTTCGAGTTTCTCTTAATGATTACTTTTTGCTCAGCCTATCCAAACGCCAATCGACAGATAACGGCAGTGCATTACCTTGCAATCGATAACCGTTTAAACGCAAGCAAGCCTGTTAGCTGAATCAACAGCAGCGCGGGTAACACGATAATGCTGGCGCTTAGCCCAGCGACAACAAACCCAGCGACACAAAGCGCGCCATTGGCGAGAGCATAGGGAAGCTGGGTTTGAAAGTGATCGAAAACATCGGCACCCGCGCCCGCAGAGGAGAGGATAGTTGTCTCCGAAATCGGCGAGCAGTGGTCGCCGAATAGCCCGCCCGAAAGCACAGCGCCTACGCACACCGCGAGTGGTGCATCGATAGCGAATGCGGCGGGCATGGCAAGCGGCAGCATGATGGCGAAGGTGCCCCACGATGAGCCGGTCGCAAAGGAGATCGCGCACGAAACAAGAAAAATGAGCAGCGGCAGGCTCCACGCGGCGACATTATCGCGCACGAGGGTGGAGACAAAATCATCCGCGCCGAGTGTCATCATCATGTCCCCCATCGCCCACGCGAGCAGGAGCATAATCGCGATCTGCATCATGCGGCTCATCCCGTCCAGATAGACCTGCAGACTGCGCAGTGGCGACTGCGCTCGGTTATACGCCATCAATGCAACGAGAGTCAGTGCAGCCAAAAGATAAGCCGTTGCCAATCCTGCCCGAAAGTCCGACCCGCTCACTCGTCCAAAGGGAAAACCGAGCGGGCCAAGCACCCAAAAGAGCGTGACGCCTAACACCACCAACGGCAGCCAGACGAACGAGGGCCTGGCATTGACTAACGTCACTTGCTCGAGTGCAGAATCATTCATCTGTCGCTCGTTGCCGCCGGCGCGCGCGGCTTCCTCGGCGCGGCGCATAGGACCGAACTCAACTCCGACTATCGCGAGCAGCGGCACCGCCACTAGCGCGAGCCACGCATACAGCTGAAACGGCAGTGCCGCAATGAGGAGCGCATAATCGTTTTCAGCAAGGTCTAGCGATTCGATCTGCTGATTCAATAGCCCCATGATGTAAACGCCCCAACCGATGAACGGGACGAGGATGGCGACTGGAGACGCGGTCGAGTCTATGATGTAGGCAAGCTTTGCGCGCGAGATACGCAGGCTGTCGGCGAGTGGGCGGAAAGTCGGCCCAATGATGAGCGGCGTGCCAAGGTCTGAGAAAAAAATAAGTATGCCGCCAAGCCAAGCCGAAACCTGTAGCCGCACCCGCGTGGTAATTAGCCGCATCACGCGTGCTGCGAACGCAGCCCCGCCGCCGGATTTTTCCATCAGCGCGACAAAACCGCCGATGAATGCGAGCAAAACCAGAACGCCCGCGTTGTAGCTGTCGGTAACCTGCGGCACCAAATAATCGCGCACCATGAGCGTCAGTGCGGCAATCGGTGAAAATCCCTCGACGAGCAGTACGCCGGTGAACAGTCCAATAAACAACCCGAGAATGACATTGCGCGAGACGATTGATAGCACAAGGGCAAGGGCAACGGGGAGCAAGGTGATGACGCTGGGGTCGCTCAGGGTCTCGGGGGGCATGGGCAAAGTCCAGTCTCTTTAATTGCGAGCCGCCACTTTAGCACAGCGCGCCGCCTTGGAATTAGCCGCAAATCGGCTCTTGGTGTATAATTCCTTCCTAACTTAAAAACTTTAACGACAATCGATAACGGAAGTACGATGGCAAATAAATCCAAGAAAGAAGCAACAACAAGCAATCGCGAAGACCTGACCTCACACATCGACGCGTTCCTAAAGGGCGGCGGTAAGGTTCAACAGATCCCCTCGGGTGTTAGCGGCCAAACTACAACGAGCGGCCCACGCCAAATCGTATTGAGCCACAAGACTAGCTAAAGCAGCGCGGCTTCTTAACGGCGACACTCGCAGTACTCGCTTAACCCGCTGCTCGTTCAACCCCCTGCTCTTCGGTGCCGCACCCGCGGGCCCGAAAGACTGGTGCATGCCAATGTCTAAGCTCCTCTTCAAGCTGCGCAATGTCCCCGACGACGAGGCAATAGAGGTCCGAGAACTCCTCGATGCCAATGAAATAGACTACTTCGAGACGACACCCGGTAATTGGGGAATCTCGATGCCAGGTCTCTGGCTTTCTAACGCCGACGACTTCCCTCGTGCCCGCGCTCTTCTCGACGATTATCAGACAGCGCGAGCTCAGCGCGAACGCGCCCGCTTCGATGCGCTGCGCGCGACGGGTAATGCACCGACCCTCTGGCAACTGCTGCGCGCCAAGCCGCTGGTCGTTAGCATTCAGCTCATCGCTATAGCGCTGCTCGCCTATCTTTCTCTCCACCTTTTCCCGGGGCTTTAGCTTTACAGCCTGGCTGAGCTGCGCTATAAATTGCTCAGGTTCTTAGTCAGTGACTCTTTCGGGGGGAGCTCACTGGCTTTCGTTTCTACCCTGGAACGAGAAAAAGGAGGTGATCCCATCAATAGTCAATCACAGAAGGGAGCCTTTAATCAGGCTTGCTAGCTTAGCTTTACGAGCATCGGCAAGTTACTCTGTAGCGAGTTGATGTGCGTTTGGCGAAGGCCAGACAGCCGGTTGAAGAGAGTCTTCCCTGAGAAAGAAGGGTCTTTGCTCCCGCAATCAAACGAATCTCGCTATCGCCTCGTGCGGTAGCGAGATTTTTTATGCGCGAGCCTTATGCTTTTTGTATGCTTTTTAGTGTGCGCTTTTCTAGTCCGGCGAGCAGCGGTGGCCGTTGTATAGAGAGACTGCCCCTAACAACCAGAGAAGATCATCCTATGGAACACCCTCTCGACTCCGACCAAGCCAGCACCCGCGGCGAACTTAACTCTCCTAGCCCTCTCGCTCCCCTTGCCCGGCAGCGAGCGCAAGCGGGGCTCCGCAACCTCTTCGTCGCCGATGCGCTCGCAATGCCCGTGCACTGGTATTACAACCCGATGGATATCGAGCGGCAGTTCCCCGGTGGCATCCGCAAGTTTGAGGCGGCGCCCGAATTCCATCCTTCATCGATTATGTCGCTGCATTCGACAAGCCAGGGCGGCCGTAGTGCCGCGGCGCGTGGCAATCGTCATGGCAAACCGCGCCAGATTGTGGGTGAGGTGATTCTCAAAGGCCGGGAGAGATACTGGGACGTAGTAAATACTCACTATCACCATGGAATGCAGGCAGGCTCGAATACGCTTAACGCGCACTGCGTGAGAGCGCTTCTCAGGACACTCGCAGCACGTAGCGGTCTCTATGATCGCGACGCGTTCCTCAATGCCTACATCGAACTCATGACGGCCTATCCTGCTCTGCATCCGGACACCTATGCCGAGTCCTATCACCGAGGCTTTTTCGCCAATCTCGACGCCGGCAACGCGCCGCATCGCTGCGCGGCAGTGACCCATGACACCCCATCTATTGGCGGGCTTGTCTCAACAGCCGCGATCTACCTTGCTGGACGCCTTGCCGGGCAATCTGTCGATGCGCTCCAGCAGCAGTGTGTCGATCACCTTTACCTCACTCATCCCGACGAGGTTCTGGCGGGTGTGTGTGTTCACTACACCGCGCTTCTTGAGGCGCTGCTCACACGCGACGACTCGACTTCGGTTCGCGAACTTCTGGTGACGACAAGCAAGCTCAGCGCGAACTTCCGCGTTGCCGAACTTGCTGCAAAGGCAAAGGACGATCGCGAGGTAATCGGCGGCCTCTTCTCATCGGCATGCTACATAGACGGCGCGTGGCCTGGCCTGCTTTATCTGGCCTACAAATACGTTGACCAGCCAGAAGCCGCTCTCATCGCCAACACCAATCTTGGCGGGGATAATTGCCACCGCGGTGCGGTTCTCGGCGTCTTGCTGGGTGTTGCTAACGCAGTGAGTGTCGATAACCTTTATAATGCGCTGCTCGATCAGGAACAGATCGACTTAGAGATCAATGCGGCGCTTTGCGATGCGGCGCCAAGCGCGAATTGAAAAAAGGAATTTAAGTCAGAATGAAGATCCCTGCCCGCTTGCTCCCCCTTCTCGAAGAAGGGCTCATCGATGAGGTGCTAAGCCGCCTGATGAGCGGCAAAGAGGCCGATGTTTTCGTTGTGCGCTGCGCCGGCGAAGTGCGCTGCGCAAAAGTCTATAAAGAGGCCGCCAAGCGCAGCTTTAAGCAAGCGGTCCTCTACCAGGAGGGCCGCAAATCTCGCAGCAGTCGCCGTGCGCGCGCGATGGAAAAAGGCTCGAAGTTTGGACGCGCCCAGCAAGAAGAAACTTGGCATAACGCAGAGGTCGATGCGCTAAGGAAACTCGCCGCCGCCGGCGTCCGTGTGCCCACTCCCTACGCCTGTGTCGATGGCGTTCTGCTAATGGAACTCGTCACCGATGGCGAGGGCGATGTCGCGCCTCGTCTCAGCGAAGTCATTCTCACGCCGGAGCAGGCTATCGAAGACCACAACACGTTAATCGGCTATGTTGTGAAAATGCTCTACGCGGGTATCGTGCACGGCGATCTTTCGGAATTTAATATTTTGGTCGACGATTACGGCCCGGTCATTATCGACCTGCCGCAAGCCGTCGATGCCGCCGCGAACAACAACGCCGAGTCGATGCTGCTTCGCGATGTAAACAAACTTCGCGACTACTATGCCGAATTCGCACCCGAGCTCGCCGACACAAATTATGGCAAAGAGATGTGGGCGCTTTTTGAAAACGGCGATCTCAAGCCAGATACACTGCTCACCGGCGTGTTCGAAGACGATAGCGAGGCTGCCGACGTCGACGGAGTGATGCGCGAGATCGCCGAGGCAATCAAAGAAGAACAAGAACGACTTGCGCGTATCGCAGCCGCCGAGTCAGATCCTACCTAAGCGTTGCTTTGCCCGCGCCAAGATAGCTGCGCAGCCGCGGCGGGAAGTTTTTTTGCACCAGTGCCTGTTGCAACGCCCACTGCCTCTCTGGCGCGACTTCGCGCAAAAATTTAACTTCGCCACTCTCGACTACCGCGATTGGGATTCCGTCTTCAAACAGCACTCGGTTATTGAGCAGCTTTGCCAGCTTGCGCCTTGGCAGAATCAGGTTGAGCAGATTGAGCGGATCGCTCGCAGCGAGGCTGTGATAGCGCGGCTTGGCGGTCGGCGCCGACCCTCGGTTTTCGGCTTCCGCGACATCCTTTGCCATTCGGCGCAGGCCATCGACCGCTTCTTGAAACGCAAACTGCTCGCCACCCACGCCGGCAATAAAGCGTCCGCCGCGCACCGTCCCTCTTAACTCCATGCGTCTCAGCGCTCGCAGCAAGACCCGCCACGGTGGCGCGAGCAGTTCACGCTCGATAATCGAGCGAAACAGCACGCCCCAACGATTCAGATAGATCGAGATAAGTCGCTCGAGTTGATCATCATCCAGTACGTCCCAGCCGCTGCGAACCGAGTTAGGTCGACTCGCGCGCGGCTGACGGATAATTGCCGGCGACATGGAAATACGCGACGCATTCTGCACCTCGACGTCGCTTCGCTCTGTTTCTAATTCAGCCGACTCTGGCCCGCCGACCGCGCGCGGCGCGAAGGTTTCGAGGAGACTCCAGCGACCCGCCTCTTCGACGCCGAACAGTGGCGAGCGCCCGCGCCGGCGATATGCACTCTGCTTCTTCGCCGCCGGCGTGAGCAATGCCCGTAGTCCGGTGAAGCTGTCGCTGCTCAGCCGCCCTGCCCCAACCAGTTCGGCGAGCCCTTCTTCAAGCTGCGCCTTTAACAGACCCGTGCGAGACTGAATCTGATCGAAGAAACTCGCGCCCTTGGCCAGCAGGTCGGCCTCGATTCGCTTCGCCAGACTTGAGAAGGTTTTGGCGGTGAGGCCATCCTTACTCGCGCGCGTTTTGCGCAGATCCTCGTTCGCCTCTTTTACCTGCGCCCTTGCCAGCGCCTGCCAGATATCAACATTGGCACGACTCATGATGGCGATCGGCGTTGTTTTTACCGGACCCGAACTACCCTTGTGAAGCGCGCGCTGCGACGCACTCGGCTGCACATAGCGCCCCCAGGTCACTCGGCCGCTGATGCACAGCACGTCCAACCAGTGGGGATCATACTCAGTAACGCGCGACGGGTAGAGGTCGGCTTCCCAGCTGGCCGCCGGCGCGGAAATGCCGTCCAACATCGCCAGCGAGCGCTGCAGCTGAGTCTGGCCATCGAGACTCGGCTCGGTTGGAGCATGCGGAGCCTCATCGCCATCGCGGACCGGCTGCAGGCCATGCTCGTCGAATAGATACTGCGTGTAGACCTGCAGCGACACAGGCTTTATCGCCTTGCGATGCGAATCGATCGTGTAGCGGTGGATTCGCTGCAGTAGCCGACGCTCACACCATTCGAGGGCTCCACCTGTCTGCTCGGAACCAGGGGTGAAATTGCCCTGAAACACGAAGCCTTCGACCTCGAGTGCGAGCAGCGCCGCGTCTATTTTGGCGCAGGGTAGTGCGATCTCGTCGGCGAGCCGCTGCGCCGTAACTGGCCCCAGCCTCTCCAAACGTGAGCGCACAAGATCACGCAGCGCGTCTTCGGGCTCGCAGGATACCCCTTCGAGAAAAGAAGGCGTGGCGAACTGAGCGCACTCGTCTGGGAAAAGCGCCTTAAATTTTGGCAACTCCTCGGTTGCGAAGATAAGCCCCTGAGGATGCCGCGCGAGCTGCAGTAGCCTACCCTCGAGCACGAGCCTCTCGCGCCATTTCTTGAAACCGCTGTCGGCAAATTCAGCCGCGGTGATATAGCCGAGTGTCTGCAGAGCATCGTGGAGCTCCTCGGCATTGTGCACGAGCGGCCACGCCTCCTCGCGTACGCGCGCGATTGCGGACGCGTCCAGCAGTGAATAGTCTCGCGCCTCGGCCGGATCTGCCCAGCTGCGGTTCCGGATCGCATTCGTTCGGCGTTCTTCGGCTGGGGCATCGTCTAAGAAAGCATAAGGGCGAGCATTGATAATCTCCTGCGCAAACGGCGACGGCTCGCGTAGGTCTTTGGCGATTAGCGTGAGCTCCTCCCGCTCGATCTGTCCGATAAGCGCAGTCAGCGCGTCGATATCCATCGCCTCGGTGAGGCAGTCGTGGATGGTCTGGTCAACAAGCGGGTGCGTCGGCACATCGCGGCGACCGGTGAGGTTTTCGGCGCAGGCGATCTGATCGGGGAACACGTGGGCGATGAGGTCCTCGGCGTCCATGCGCTGGAACTGTGGCGGCACGCGCTTGCCGCTGCGATTGCGTTGAATAGCCAGCGACCGCGTCGCATTCCAGCGCCAGCGCACCTCAAACATCGGCGAGTCGAGCAGCGCTTGAATGAGCACATCGCGCACCGTGGTGGTCTGCAGGTAGCGGAACACCTCGTCGAGGGGAAAACTGTGTACCGAGCCAAGCGAGATGACGATGCTGTCTTCGTTTGCCGCCGCTTGCAGTTCAAAATTGAACGACTTACAGAAACGCTTGCGCAGAGCGAGACCCCAGCCGCGATTGATGCGACTTCCGAAGGGCGAGTGTATGACGACGTGCATGTCCCCCACTTCGTCGAAGAACCGCTCCATGATTATCGTGTCGCGGGTCGGCATGGCACCCAGTGCCGCCATGCCTGCATGCAGGTATTCCACCACCTGCGACGCTGCCGACGGTGGTAGCCCGACTGCGTTAACACACCACTGCATCGCGGCATCCGCAGAGTCGTCGAGTATGAGATCGCCGATGCGCTGCCTAAAATTCGACACCGACTGCGATAATTCGACCGTGCGACCAGGCCCCTCGCCGAACCAAAATGGCACTGTGGGGTTCATGCCCTGCGCGTCTCTCACCCGCACTTTGAGTCCATCTACCCGCAATATCTGCCAAGCATGTGTGCCCAGCGTAAAGACATCACCTGCCATCGAGTCGAGCGCGAAGTCCTCATTCAGGCTACCGACCACCGTGTCCTCGGGGTCGAGCACAACCTGGTAATCGAACATATCGGGAATCGCGCCACCGTTGGTCAGCGCGACGAGATTTGCCCCGCGCCGCGGCCGGAGACGGCGGTTAATGGCGTCATAATGTAAGTGCGCGCCACGCCGTCCGCGCCGGCTGGTGTAGCCGTCGGCAACCATCCGCAGCGTCTCTTCGAACTCTTCTTTGGTTAATTCCCTATATGGGAAAGCCTTGGTAACGAGCGCATAGAGCTCGTCGACACACCAGCTGTCGAGCGGCGTCATCGGCTCGAAAACCTCTGTGTCTTCGGGCTCGGAATCTACGGCGGCAGATTTTTCAAGCGCCGCCTGAGGGACCTCTGTTTTTTCAGGCTCGCTCTGAGCCGCAACTACATCGGCTTGGGCGTCGGCTCGCTCACCGGTTTGGTCGTCGGCCTGATCTTTGGCTTGGTCGTCGGCGCAGACGGGGACAGTCTCCACCTTGGTGCCACCCAGCCCCGCACGTGCCGCGGCGAGTGCGGCTCTGCGCACCTCTGGCGAAGCAGGCTTTGCCGGTGGACTCAGTTTCGTCGCCGCGCCTGTTCGCATCGCAGCGAGTGCAGTTGCAAGCGGCTGGAAGATTTCTTTTGTTGCCGGGGCGTCGGCAGCCGCTGCAGCCTCGGGCACCTCTTCAGACACCCCGCCGGACGCCTCGTCTTGCAGGCCGGCACCGGTGTCCCAAAGGCTGTTTGTTGCCGCAACTGGGGCGGATGACTTTGGTCGTGTCGCCAACGCACTGTCATCGCGTCCGCGATCGTGAACCTGCGCAGACACCTCGGCGACGAGTTGCTGCGCTAAAATATCGAGCGGCTTTTCGGGCATCACTATCGCATCGAGCTGACCGCATCGAATACTGTGCACCAGCGCACTCGCCTCAATGAGGTCGTCGCGCGTGAGTGGAAAGAGAATGCCTTTGGGCGTGCCATTGATCGAGTGGCCGCTACGACCGACGCGCTGCAGAAACGTCGCAATACTTTTTGGCGAGGAGAACTGCACCACGAGATCGACCGACCCGACGTCGATACCCAGCTCCATCGATGCCGTTGCGACCAGTACCTTGAGGCTGCCCGCCTTTAGCCGCTGCTCGGCGTTGTGTCGGTGATCCTTGCTCATGCTACCGTGGTGTGAGCAGACGACATCGTCGCCGAGGCGTTCGGCGAGCGCGAGGGCGAGTCTCTCCGAAAGCCTGCGTGTGTTGACGAAGACGAGCGTTGTCTCATGGCTCTCGATCAGCTCAACCAGTCGGCCATAGAGTTCGTCCCAGACGTCATTACTCATCAACGCAGAGAGCGGCGACTTTGGGACCTCGATGCGAATATCCAGCTCGCGCCGAAAGCCTGAGTCGACAATCGCACAGTCTGCCTTCGGCCAGCGCGCTTTCTCCTCCGCACGCTTTATTGCATTTCCCGCGTTTTCCCCCTCGCGTCCCACCGTATTACCGACTAGCGTATTACCGACTAGATAGTTGGCGACAAGGTCGAGGGGTTTTTGCGTTGCCGAGAGCCCGATGCGCTGCAGCGTTCGGCCACTTTGGTCGCGAGTTCGCTCAGTCGACTGCGCATTGATGAGGTGCTGCAAACGCTCTATCGACAGCGCCAGATGCGAACCACGCTTGTCGCCCAGAAGCGCATGGATTTCGTCGACAACCAAGCTGCGTACCGAGGACAGCATTGCGCGGCCGCTCGCACTGGTGAGCAATAAATAAAAAGACTCGGGTGTCGTGACGAGAATATGCGGCGGCTTTTTCGCCATGCGCGCGCGTTCACTCGGCGGTGTATCACCGGTGCGAACGGCGATCCGGATATTGACCGGCGCATAGCCTTGCAGGTGCAGCTGCTCTGCGATGCCGTTGAGCGGCTGCTCGAGATTTTTTTGGATATCGTTGCTCAGCGCCTTGAGCGGCGACACGTAGAGAATCTGCACGCCGTCGGTCAACTCGCCTTTCAGACCACGTTGAAGAAGCATGTCGATGGCGGCATAGAATGCAGCAAGCGTCTTACCGCTGCCGGTCGGCGCGGCTATAAGTGTATGCCGCCCTGCCCTGATCTGCGGCCACGCCTCGATTTGTGCCTGCGTCGCCTGTCCGAAACGCGCCTCGAACCACGCACGGCTGGCAGGATGAAAATCCGCAAGACCAGTGCTGTTGGGAGGCGATGCGATGCTCATGGATAGGACTCTCTAATAACTGGCTTTTTATAACGGCATGCGGCGAAGCACTGCCTCCGCTTACCTTTCGCCGAAGACACCTCGGAGGCTGGAAAAATCGTTCTATTTTTTACTGTTTATACATACAGCATACTCGGCTTTTTGCCTTCGTCAAAGTGTTACGCGAAATTAGTCGGGGGCGATCGTTTGAAAACGCGCTTTCTTGCGCCTCGCTTCCATGTAAACTAATCTCATTGAAGAGCGCTGGCGCTTAAAAACGCGTCGCCGAGTAGTTTAAACCAGACACTAAAATACAGGTGCGCCACATGGCCGACATCGACAAGCACGATACCGAAGACAAGCCGCTCGTGCCCGACGGCGCCGAGTCTGCCGCGCATTCGCCTGAGCAGCAAACGTCCTATAAATTGCCGACGCCGCAGCCTCCAAACCCAGGATGCGGCGAGCGTATCGCTCACGCGCTAAAAGTCGCGTGGGCGGAGAATCGCCAATTCTTCTTGCTGCTTACCTGTATCGTGTTCTTTAAGAGTGCGGTCGCTGATCTTAGTTCGATCTCGGGCGCGTCCATGCAGCCCACTCTCCTCGACGGCGATAAAGTATGGGTAAATAAACTAGCCTATGATATTAAAGTGCCGTTCACCGAAATCAATCTCGCCGAAGTGGGCGATCCGCAGCGCGGTGATATCGTGATAATCGATTCGAAACGCGCCGGCAAAAGGCTCATAAAACGTATCGTCGGGCTCCCGGGCGACACGGTCGCAATGCAGAATAACGCGCTGGTAATTAACGGCGAACCCGTTAGCTATGAGGTTGTTTCCCGTGACGAAAACTCGGTGATCATTATCGAAGAGCTGCCCGAAGTCAGCCACCGCGCGCGACTGGCGAGCGGCTATGTAAGCCGAAGCCGCCGCAGCTACGGGCCGGCGGTAGTGCCCGAAGATCAGTACTTCGTGCTTGGAGACAATCGCGACAACAGCGCAGACAGCCGCGCCTACAGTTTCATCCCCCGCATGGAGCTCGTCGGTCGCTCGAACTCAGTCGTATTTTCGCTCGATAGCGACAATAAATACCTATTTCGCGGCGACCGCTTTCTCACCGAGCTCGAATGAGCGCTTTCCCAAAAATAATAACTAAAACGAACCGCTAGAGGCATCGCAACCGCTTTGGTACTCCCTTTTTATCGCACGATTTATCTTACCTGGGTGCGCTGTGCTTGCGCATTAGCCTTTCTCTGCATCAGTGCTCACGCGTTATCTGCTGATAGATCAGCCCTGTCGAGCTATGAGATTCCGCGGATTAGCTCTGCGCCGCGAATCGATGGCACGGTCGATGCGACGGAGTGGCGCGAAGCGAAGCGTGTAGTTATCGATATAGAGACCGATCCGGCAGAAAACGTTCGCACCACGGTTAGCGCCGATGCCTTCATCATGGAAGACGGCGAAACGCTCTATGTGGCATTTATCGCGACAGATCCTGATATCTCTCAGATACGCGCATTTTATCGCGACAGGGACTTGCTGTGGGACGACGACCACATCGGCATCGTGCTCGACACATTCAACGACGAGCGCCGCGCCTACGAGTTCTGGGTGAATCCCCTCGGCGTGCAGGCCGACAGCATCTATGACGATGTGAATCGTCGCGGCGACAAATCTTGGAACGGTATCTGGGATAGCGCGGGACGGATAACTTCAAGAGGCTATGAAGCCGAGATGGCTATTCCGCTTAAGCAGCTGCGGTTTTCGCCCTCGGATTCAAAGCAGGTATGGGGCGTCGATTTTGTCAGACAATTTCCGCGCGATCGGCAGAACCGTATTTCGAACAATCCGCTAGATCGCGATATCTTGTGCTATCTCTGCCAAATTCGGAAGCTCGAGGGTCTCGACGACCTTCAAACGAGTCGTAATCTCGAAGTAATCCCCTCACTGACAACAACCTCAGTGCAAAGTCGACCGCGCAGTTTAGGTGCTTGGGAAAAACCGGGGCTTGCGTCTGATGCCGGAGTCGATGTGCGATGGGGCATCACGCAGGATCTCTACCTCAACGCGACGGTTAACCCAGATTTTTCGCAGGTTGAGGCCGACGCCCCGCAGCTCGATATCAATAATACCTTTAGCCTTTTTTTTCCCGAGCGTAGAACCTTTTTCCTCGACGGCGCAGATTACTTTGACACGTTCCAGAATCTCGTTTACACGCGCAACATCGCCGACCCCGATTACGGTCTAAAGCTCACGGGCAAGTCTGGCCGCCACACCTATGGCGTGCTCACCGCGAACGATCAGTCGACCAGTTTCATCATGCCGCGCAGCCTCGGATCGAGTGTTACCACTCTCACCTCGCCTGCAGGAGAGCAAGGCGTTAGCAATCAGGCCGTTGAAAGCGACATCAGCATTGCCCGCTATCGCCTAGACCTCTTTGATAACTCGACTATCGGCGCCGTCTTTACCGACCGCCGCGCCGATACGCTGGGCTACAGCAATAGCGTCGCCAGCATCGACGCGGTGCTACGTCCGACCAACAGCGATACCGTGAGCATTCAGTGGGTCTATTCGCGTTCCAAAAATCCTCTCCAACTGCGCGAACGCTTCGGTCAGGCAAGCGAGACCTCCGGCAATAGCCTAAGGGTGCAATACAATCATATCGACGCCGAATGGGATTGGCGCATCGGCTATGACGACATCGGTAAAGATTTCCGTGCCGACCTCGGCTTCGTTAACCGCGTAGACTACAAATACTTCGTGACCACCGTAGGCCGCACGTGGCGCGCCGACGGCGACAGCTTTTTTAGCCGCATACGCTTTGCAGCAGATTATGACCGCACAGAAGATCAGTCGGGCAAGCAGCTCGAAGAGGAACTCGAATTTTTCTTAAACATGAACGGACCCGCACAGTCCTATTTGAATGCGCTAGTTGGCGGCAGCAAAACCTATTGGAACGGCAAGACCTTTGATGAGCAGTTTAATCAACTTTCGCTGGGGTTTTCGCCCACGGCGAATCTCGGCATCGGGGCGACGCTGCGCATCGAAGATGTAGTCGACTTTGCTAACACCCGGCTGGGCCGCTCCAACCGTTTGAGCCCGTTTATCCGGCTACAGTTTGGCCGACATCTGCAATTTAATCTGAGTCACACCCTTCAGAAGTTCGATGTTGAGGGCGGTAGGTTATTTACTGCGAATCTGTCCGATCTGCGGACCACCTATCAATTCACCGCCAAAAGCTTTCTGCGCTTCACGCTGCAGTACAACGATCGCGAACGCGATCAGTCGCTCTACCTCAGTTCGGTTCAGCGCCGCAGCAAAGACCTCACCGCGCAGCTGCTTTACAGCTACCGTTTCACCGCGGCAACGCGCTTTTTTGTCGGCTACTCGGATGCCAGTTTCCAAGACGACCGTTTCGATTCGATCGAGCCTATTAATCGCAGTGTCTTCGCCAAGTTCACCTATGCGTGGCAGCCCTAGAATTTTTGCAAGACTTCGCTGCTTTTAGCGACAGGGCAACGAGAGTGCGCGATAATGCGCACGAAAGGCGCGTAAGGAAAATCTACTTGCTGCGCGAAACGACAATTCAGCACAACTCGAGCCAGCCATGACTAATCGTACCTCCCTCTATCAACACCATCTCGACGCCGGCGCCAAAATGGTCGATTTTTCTGGCTGGGAGATGCCGATTAATTACGGCTCGCAGATCGAGGAGCACACTCAGGTGCGCACGGCGGCCGGCGTTTTCGATGTCTCACACATGACCGTGGTCGATGTGTCGGGCGTCGATGCCGAAGCCTATCTACAACGCCTTCTCGCGAACGACGTCGCGCGCCTCGACGAGGTTGGTCGTGCGCTTTACAGCGGCATGTTAAACGACGACGGCGGCGTGATTGATGACCTCATCGTCTACCGCATGACATTTGGCTACCGCTTGGTGGTTAACTGCGCCACACGTGTCAAAGACCTTCGGTGGATGGCGCTGCAGACAACCGGCTTTGCGGTTAGCGTCGAAGAACGTCCGGGGCTGGGCATTCTTGCTATACACGGCCCCGAGTCTATCGAGCGCGTCTGTGCGATTCTGAGCGACTGCGGCCGAGAGGGCGAATCTGAGGCAGCTGCGATTCGGGCGCTAGGCAATTTCCGCGGTGTCGAGTTAGGCGATTGGTTCGTGGCACGCACAGGCTACACAGGCGAAAAAGGCCTCGAGGTTATTCTGCCCACCGAGCAGGCGCCGCAGCTCTGGGAGGCCCTGCTCGCCGGCGGCGTCAAACCGATCGGTCTCGGCGCCCGTGACACGCTGCGCCTCGAAGCTGGCATGAATCTCTACGGTCACGACATGGACGAGACCGTCTCACCGCTGTCGGCAAACATGGGCTTTTCGATTGCTTGGGAGCCGAGCAAGCGTGACTTTGGTGGTCGTGCCGCCTTAATAGCCCAACGCGCGGAGCTCGAAGAAGGCAGACTGCCGATTCTGACCGGCGTCGTGCTCGAGGAGCGCGGCGTGCTGCGCGAGGGACAGACCCTAAGCTGCAGAGATGCGGATGGCAACGAGCTAGCACAGGGAGTTGTGACCAGCGGCACGTTTTCGCCAACGCTTAAGCATTCGATCGCTCTCGTCCGTGTCCCCACTTATACTGCGAGCTGCGAGGTCGATATGCGCGGCAAAGCTATCCCCGTACGCATGGTGAAGCCAAATTTTGTGCGCTTTGGCAAAAAGGTTTTCGAATAACGGGCCGCTTCCGTTAAAATGCGCGCAAATTACGCTTCCGACAATTCAGAACAGCCTGCGCCGGCACTGCCGCAACGGGCGAAACGCGAGGAACACAACGTGAGCACTATTCCAGACAACTGCAAGTTCGCTACCTCCCACGAATGGGTTCGCATCGATGAAGATGGCATTGCCACCGTCGGCATTAGCGACCACGCGCAGGACGCGCTCGGTGACATCGTGTTTGTCGATTTGCCCGAAGTCGGCGCGACTATTCACGCGAAAGACGAAGTTGCCGTCGTCGAATCTGTTAAAGCGGCGTCAGACGTATACAGCCCTGTGTCCGGCGAAATTGTCGAGATTAACGAAGAGCTTCTCGATGCGCCCGAAACGGTCAACTCAGTACCCTACGACGGCGGCTGGTTCTTCAAGATTCGCCTCGAAGATGCGGCGGAGCTTGACGAGCTGCTCGACGCAGAGGCGTACGCGGAGCACTGCGAAGGCGAGTAGCGCAGGAACAGCGCATCGGCCACGGTCACCCCGAACCGAGAGCGCGACCCCGATTCGCAGCGCGGATGCGCAGTACAACTGCGCAAGATAAATGATAGTCAACTGAGGCCGAAGCGGGGCAACCGCTCGGCCTCGCTCATTTCTGATAGTGTAAGGATGGCAATGCAAACTCAAGCCGCCGTGAAGCTGGACGTAGCTTCGACCTCGAACGACGCCGTAACTCCCCTCAGCACGCTGCAGAACCGCGGCGAATTTATCGATCGTCACATCGGACCAGATGCCGAGCAGATCGAGGCAATGCTGAGTGCCCTCGGAATTGCGTCACTCGACAGTCTTATCGATCAGACCGTGCCTAGCGCCATTGCATTGCAGCATCCCATGGCGCTCGACGGCGCGATGACCGAATCCGAAGCCTTGGCGGCGCTGCGCAGCCTCGCCGACAAGAACGAGCTTCGTAAATCGTTCATCGGGCTTGGCTACTACGACACACATACGCCTAACGTCATCCTGCGCAACGTGCTCGAAAACCCAAGCTGGTATACGGCGTACACACCCTATCAGCCTGAAATCTCACAGGGCAGACTCGAGAGCCTGCTCAACTACCAACAAATGGTGCTCGACTTTACCGGCATGGACCTCGCCAACGCTTCGCTTCTCGACGAAGCGACCGCCGCCGCCGAGGCAATGGCGCTGGCTAAACGCGTAAGCAAGAATCGCAAGGCCAACGCCTTCTTCATCGACGCCCAGTGCTTTCCGCAAACCATTGATGTAATTAAAACCCGCGCCGAGTGTTTTGAGTTCGAGCTGATTATTGGCAATCCGGAAGACATCGGGGGCAGCATCGACGCCGCGTCCCTGTTTGGCGGCATCTTCCAATACCCCGCCATGAACGGCGAGCTGCGCGACTTAAGTGGTTTCATCAGCGTACTGCATCAGCACGATGCGATTGCCATCGCCGCAGCCGACATCATGAGCCTTGCTCTGCTCAAGCCACCGGGTGAAATGGGCGCCGATGTCGTGATCGGCACCACCCAGCGTTTCGGCGTACCAATGGGTTTCGGCGGACCACACGCGGCATACTTTGCGACAAAGGATGACTACAAGCGCGCGGTGCCGGGACGCATCATCGGCGTCTCTGTCGACAAGCGCGGCCGTCAGGCTTTCCGCATGGCGCTGCAGACTCGCGAGCAGCATATCCGCCGCGAGAAAGCCAACAGCAACATTTGCACCGCACAGGTTTTGCTCGCGAACATCTCGGCGATGTTTGCGATGTACCATGGCCCCGAGGGCATACGGAACATTGCGCAGCGTATCAATCGGCTCACGCAAATACTCGCTCAGGGCTTGAAATCTGAAAGAATGGGGATAGTTAACACTCACTTCTTCGATACGATCACCTTCAAAGTCGACGCAGCGCAGGCGAGCGCTATCCTGGCCCGCGCCGATGCCGCAGCGGTAAATCTACGCTGCGATCGCCTCGCCAGCGAAGGCGAGCTGGGCATCAGCCTCGATGAGTGCACCACACCAGACGACGTTGCGACACTCTGGCAGGTGTTGTTCGGCGACATGGCGCAGGAGCTTTCGGTCGAAGCGATCGACGCCGCGATCGTTGCCGGCAAACTCGGCCCCGTGATCCCCGCCGAGCTTACGCGCACAAGCGCCTATCTGACTCATCCGAACTTCAATAACTACCATAGCGAAACCGAGATGATGCGCTATTTAAAGCGCCTCGAGGACAAGGATATCTCGCTGACGTATTCGATGATTCCGCTCGGCTCGTGCACTATGAAGCTCAATGCGGCAGCAGAAATGATGCCCATAAGCTGGCCCGAGTTCTCCAAGCCGCATCCGTTCACGCCTGTCGAGCAGATGACCGGCTACCTAGAGATGATCACCCAGCTCGAGACCATGCTCGAGGCGGTCACAGGTTTTGATGCGGTTAGCATGCAGCCTAACTCGGGTGCACAGGGCGAATACGCCGGCCTCCTCGCGATTCGTAAATACCACCTGAGCCGCGGCGACAAGCAGCGCAACATCTGCCTCATTCCGACCTCGGCTCATGGTACTAATCCGGCCAGCGCGCAGATGATCGGCATGAAGGTTGTGCTAGTAGCCTGCGACGACGACGGCAATATCGATATCGCCGACCTACAGGCGAAGGCCGAAGCCAACAGCGACAGCCTCGCCGCGCTAATGATTACCTATCCATCGACCCACGGCGTCTACGAAGAAGGCGTGAAACAGGCCTGTCAGATCGTTCACGATAACGGCGGTCAGGTTTATATGGACGGCGCGAATCTCAATGCCCAGGTAGGCGTTGCCAAGCCTGCCGAAATCGGCGCGGACGTGTCCCACATGAACCTGCACAAAACCTTCTGCATCCCGCACGGCGGCGGCGGTCCTGGCATGGGGCCGATAGGTGTTAAAGCCCATTTGGCGCCACATGTGTCTAATCATTCGCTAATCAAGCTAAGCGGCCCCGACGCAAACAACGGCGCGGTCTCGGCCGCACCGTGGGGCAGCGCGAGCATCCTGCCTATCTCGTGGATGTATATCGCCATGATGGGCGGCGAAGGCCTTCTCAAGGCAACGCAGGTAGCAATTCTTGGCGCCAACTACATCGCGCAGCGACTCGAGGGTCATTACCCCGTGCTTTACACCGGGCGCAACGGCCGCGTTGCCCACGAATGTATTATCGATCTGCGTCCGCTCAAGGCGTCCTCTGGCATTAGCGAAGAAGACGTGGCGAAGCGGCTGATGGATTTCGGGTTTCACGCCCCGACGATGTCGTTTCCTGTTGCCGGCACGCTCATGATCGAGCCCACCGAAAGCGAATCGAAAGTCGAACTCGACCGCTTTATCGACGCCATGATCGAGATCCGCCGCGAAATCGCGCAGGTCGAATCGGGCGAACTCGATGCCGAAGATAACCCGCTAAAAAATGCACCGCACACCCTTGCCGACATTATGGACGACGCGTGGACCCGCGGTTATAGCAAGCGCCAAGGTGCTTATCCCGGCGTTGTCGGCGAGCATGCGCCGAACAAATACTGGCCGAGCGTCAATCGTATCGACAACGTGTATGGCGACCGAAACCTGTTCTGCTCGTGCCCAAGTCTCGAGAACTACGAGTAGAGACTGCCTAAGCCACCAACGCGCCTAGCCGTTGGTGGCGTGCAAGCCGGCGGGCATAGTTTGCGCATCGACTCGCTGCTGCGTATGCAGCGCGTCGGAAAGACGGCGCACATAGAGCGGATCAAAGGGGCGCGAGACAAAGTCGCGGTAAAGCGCGAGCGAACCCTGCTTATCCGGCACGAGCGAATCGAAACACGCGTGCCGCACCAACCCGCTGCCCGCGTGCCCAAACGCATTCGCCGGGTAGCTGGACCATTCGGTGTCCCCCAAACAGACGCTTTCTCCGGCAGTCAGCGGAGACCTTTCAATAAAGCGGTAGCACTCGCGCGTAAGCGCAACCTCCTGCACGCAGCAGAGCGCGGAATAACTTTGCGTGCTGCGAAGTCGTCGGCGAAAGCGCTGATTAAAGTACCGCAAATAAGTTTGCTGCACCTGACAAATGAGCCTTTCCACCGGCCATCTCGACGGCGCGCTGAGTAATAAAACAGCGCGGTCGGCAAGGAGCGAATAAGCATGGAGCGTTGCAGAGTGGCGCGCTAGGGCTTCTAACAGCCGCGCTCGGAAAAACAGGCGACACGCAGCATCGAAGAGTTCGACTCTGCAGCTCACCGCATCGATTTCGACGAAATAAGTCGACGCCGGCACTGCGCGCAGTGTCGTAGCAAGTCTTCGCGGCCTTCCAGAGGCAGAGCTCGCAACACGTCGCGGCATAGCCCTTGCCGGCTGTTTCAGCAGCATGCACTTTGTAAGCAAAGGCTCATGAATTGGATCTAATGCCACGATTTATCCTCCTCGCCCGTCGCCTAGTAGAGGCGTTGTGTGAATTGAGTATAGGAAAGGGTGGTATCAACGCGCCAACTATCGCTCAAATTAGCGTCGGCGCAGTATACTAGGCGCCTGCAGGCGGCCTAGCCGCTCAACCCCCAAGAGAAGGTGAAATCCCCGTGACGAAAATTCCCGTAAGCCAAGCTAGCTCCGCTAAAGCCACCGCCTACGCGCAGCATGTCGCAATACTTGTGAATAAGTATGCGCAACTCCTCACAGAGGGTCAGAGCGTCCTGATTCACAGCGGCAGCGAACAGCATTATTTTGGCGATGACCGTGGGATTGTGTTTCAGGCCTACGGCCATTTCGCGCACTGGCTGCCGGTGAATCGTCCCGATCAATTTGTGCTAGTGAAAGCGGGCGACACGCCGCGCTATTTTCAGGTTGTCCCGCAGGATTTCTGGTACGACCAGAGCCTGCAGATCGACGCAGAGCTTGAGCCGGTAATTCATGAGGTCTTTGATGTCGTACGGCTGTCGAGCATCGAGGAGGTTGCCGAGCAAACGGACCTGACGAAGTGCGACTACCTTGGCCCGAATACCGCATGGGCGTCAGCGCAAGGCATCTCGCCGGCAAAAGTCAATGCGCCCGCGCTGCTCGCGCCACTAGATTTTGCCCGAGCGGTCAAAACCGAGTACGAGATCGAGCAGTTACGCCGCGCCAATCAACAGGGCTTGGTGGGTCATGCAGCTGCCGCGGACTGCTTTCTCGCCGGCGGCAGCGAGTTTGAGATTCATAACGCTTTTCTGCAGGCCTGCGGTCTGCTCGAATATGAGACGCCCTATACCAACATAGTCGGGCTCGATGCCAATGCCGCCGTGCTGCATTACCAACACAAATCGCGCACGAAAATACCCAATGCACAGCTGCTGTTAATCGACGCCGGCAGTCGTGTTAATGGTTACGGATCGGACATTACTCGGACGACGCCGTCTCAGAATTGCCACCCAGTGATGGACTCGCTTATCACTGGCATGGAGGCGCTCGAACTCGAAATTGTCGCAAGCGTAAAGCCCGGTGTTGCCTATCCGTCTCTTCATGATCAGGCGATTGCCGGCGTGGCGAGCCTGTTAGTCGACCACGGCATCGCGAAGGTCGCCAAAGCTGAACTCGTCGAACGCCGCATCGCCCATGCCTTTATGCCGCACGGCGTCGGGCATCTCTTAGGCCTTCAGGTGCACGATGTGGGCGGGCATCAGCGCAGCGCAAGCGGTGGACGCATCGAGCCGCCGGCACACTCGCCTGCCCTGCGCACGACGCGCATGCTGTCCGAGGACATGGTCTTTACCGTCGAGCCCGGGCTCTATTTTATTCCTATGCTGCTTGATCCGCTGCGTGCGGGTGACGCGCGTGAGGCCTTAAACTGGCCCTTAATAGACGAGTTAATCCCGAGCGGCGGCATCCGCATCGAAGACAATATTCGGGTGACTGCAACCGGCGCGGAAAATCTTACGCGTCGCTAGCGTGCGGGGCGAGAAGCGGCTCTAACAGACTTAAGAGGGCGGGTAACGAGTCCTGATTGTCTTCGACTAAGGCTTTGCCGCGACGACCCATTTCGGCCTGCCGCGCCCAGTCTGGGATGAGATCGATGAGAAAATCGGCAAGCTCTTTCTCGTCGGCCACGGTGCGCAGCGCAGACTCGGCTTCGAGCTGACGGCAGATCGTCGCGAAATTGAACTGCGACGGCCCCGTCACCACCGGAATGCCAAATGCAGCTGGCTCGAGCACGTTCTGGCAGCCTGAATTCACCAAACTGCCGCCCACAAACGCGATGCTCGCGAGCCGGTAATAACTCATCATCTCGCCCATCGAGTCGCCAAGATAGACCTGCATCTCGGCGGTAAGCAAATCGTTCTTACTGCGCCTGCCCAACCGAAGCCCCATTCGATCAACCAGTGTCGCAACGGCATCGAAGCGCTCGGGGTGACGCGGCACAAGTAGAAGTACGGTTTGCGGTTGGCTTTCGAGCACCTGCTTAAACGCGGTCAATACTTTCTCTTCTTCGCCGTCACGGGTGCTCGACGCGATAATCACCACGCGGTCGGAAGCGTCGATGGCGTCGAACACGCCCGCCGGTAGCTGCGCGCTCCTATCCACATCGACGATAAATTTTAGGCTGCCGGTTACGCGAACGTCGTCCGGGTTAGCGCCCGCGCAAATTAACCGCTCGGCGTCTTCCTGCGACTGCGCCGCAACAAGTTCCAACTTCCGCAGCATCGGCCGAGTTAGTGCGCCAAACCGCCTGTAGCCGCGTGCAGAGCGCGCGGACAGCCGCGCATTAGCGAGCACGACGGGCACATCGGCCTTGCCGCAGTAGTGAATAAGGTTAGGCCAAAGCTCGGTTTCCATCAGAATAAGCAGGGCAGGATCGAATTTCTTCACGAACCGCTTGATCGCACCCGCCGTATCGTAGGGCAGATAAGCATGTAAAACTGTGTCGCCGAAAAGTGCCTTTACGCGGTCGGAGCCTGTGGGCGTCATGCAGGTGATCAGAATCTGATGCTCGGGATAAGCGCGGCGAAGCTCGCGCACCAAAGGCGCAGCGGCGACCGTTTCTCCCACCGAAACCGCGTGAATCCACAGCAGCGGTTTGGAAAGATCACGCGCAGCAGGTCGCCACTGCAGTGCGAAGCGCTCGGCTATTCGCCGGCGATAGGCTGGCGCCTTCAATGAGCGCACGAGCAGCCGGACAAGAATGAGCGGCGTGAGCAACGTAAATAGGATGGAGTAAAGGACTCGTGGCATGCGTTTCGGCTCTTGGCGGCGCTGTTGTGAAATCCGCATAGCGGTCGATATACTTTATGCCCGCATCCTACAGAAAAAAGCCCGTTGCTCGCTACCGTAAATGCAGATTAATTCCACCCCCGTTTAACGACCAAGATAGGCCCAGAATGACCGCGCCCCATTGCACAGACATCGTCGTATTCGGCGGCGGCATCGCCGGCCTTTGGCTGCTCAATCGCCTGCGCGACGAGGGCTACGACGCGGTCTTGCTCGAAGCCGATGGCCTTGGCGCCGCGCAGACACTTGCGTCTCAGGGCATTATCCACGGCGGGCTCAAATACGCGCTCGGCGGCTCGGTCACAGACGCGGCCAATACGATTGCGGCCCTGCCGGCACGCTGGCGCGCCTGTTTCGACGGCACGGGCGAGATCGACCTCAGCGATTGTAAGGTGTTGAGCGAGCGGTATTACATGTGGTCTAGCGCCAGCTACCGCTCCAAAATAAAGGCGTTCTTCGGGAGCAAGAGCCTGCAGGGGCGCGTGGAAT
>Ga0222714_10001685_pt1 | contig 24635 bp, 24 predicted proteins | sample C33_3DmetaG_FD_165048 | JGI IMG/M metagenome (GOLD analysis project Ga0222714, IMG submission 165048) | Estuarine water microbial communities from San Francisco Bay, California, United States - C33_3D | ecosystem: Environmental > Aquatic > Marine > Unclassified | place: USA: California...
AGCAGGCTTTTTAGCTGTTGATTTCTTAGCGGGCGCTGCCTTTTTGGCAGGAGCAGGCTTTTTAGCTGTTGATTTCTTAGCAGGCGCTGCCTTTTTGGCAGGAGCAGGCTTTTTAGCTGTTGATTTCTTAGCAGGCGCTGCCTTTTTGGCAGGAGCAGGCTTTTTAGCTGTTGATTTCTTAGCAGGCGCTGCCTTCTTGGCAGGAGCAGGCTTTTTAGCTGTTGATTTCTTAGCAGGCGCGGTTTTCTTTGAAGCAGGTTTTTTAGCTGAAGGCACTTATCGGCTCCTAATTAGGCAATAACAAGGCCCAAAGTCAAGTGCGGGCACTCGCTTTAGGCAGCCGAAGTGTCTCACAGGTGGCGGCAAATTGTCGTATCAGGCCCGTTACCAGATCCCAGCGGCCTTCATCTGCTGCTTAAACGCCCTAACCTCAAGCAGGGTTTTCGGACTCCGCACATCCGCCACTGTCATTCGCGTTCCATGCTGGCCATAAGGAGCTGATACTTCGCGCCAATTCTTGGGTCTAATATCTAGCTGTTTGCCAAGCAGAGCTATAAAGATACGGGCTTTATCTTCTCCAAATCCAGGTAGTTTTTTTAAGCGATTAAACAACTCCTGGGCATCCGCTACCTCGCTCCATACTCGCTCAGCTTTACCGCCATATTGGGTTTCAATCAGCAGGCACAGTTTCTGAATCCGCTTTGCCATAGCTGCTGGAAATCTGTGAACAGCAGGTTTCGCTGATACCAACTCAATAAACTCACCTTCAGGCATGCTCACAATTTTAGATGCCGAAAGCTTGCACACCCCCATCCGCTTAGCGATTAAATAGGGGCCGGCAAATGCCCGCTCCATTGGCTGCTGCTGATCCAGCAGCATCGCGATCAACAGTGCAAGTGGGTCTTTGCTAAGCAACGCATCGGCAGCTTCAATTTGAGCAATTTGAATCATGTCTTTATTGTGTCACAAATTTGAAGTTTCATCTCTTAACCAATCGCCCCCTAACTGCGAGAACATTCGCCATTGCCGTTTTGGACTGAATTAGCGCTGCTCCACCAACCGCATTAGTGCCGTGCAGATTGGAGAACCAAGTTGCGTGCCATGTCGCGCTAACTTCAATAGGTCGGCTGCCGCGAGCTCGATACACATGACTGATGGACTTGGCTGGTGTGGAGATGGTGAATCCATCACCGAAGGAATATCGATAAATGGCGGTTGCGGTGACTGTGACCATGACGCCTGAAACTTCAGTTGCGAATTGAAATGTATTTGAAGACTTAACTAACGCCCTAGTTGGCAAATTAACCAGTGAATTACTTTTAGGTTGTATCTGGATTTTCAACTCAGGTAGGTTTCCTTTTGCAGTTTCTACTAATTCAGTTTGCATCGTAGTTACCGCACGCGGCCCACTTGGACCAAGACATGCAGTTCCAGTAACTCGCCAATCGCTTGGTCGCCAAAGGCCTTGACCTAAGAACCAAACCCGATAGCGCTGCTGGTTAAGCGAACTACAGGAATAACTTTTTGGTTCAGTGCAGTCGTAGTTTAAATCTGACGGATCAAGAAGTGGGTTGGGACAAATTAGTTGTAAATGCCATTTGCAGTTGATGCAACTAGCAGCTGTTTTTGGCGTGGTTGCTTCACCAGAGAATTGGTGATCAAGAAATAATCTGCCTGATACCTGATAGGAGTTCTCCTCCTTGCTGACAACTTCGATTTGCGAGTCGGCGTTAGGAAGGACAGCTAACAGCAGTGAAAATAAACTGTGAATTAACATCGCAACACAGTATTTGATTTTTTGTGGAGCTCCCCCAGCTGGGTTAAATTCCCCAACTGGGCTGAATCTTCAAGGAGGTGACAGAATCCAGCCATGGATCAACCAAAAACTGCATTTGTACTAAGCGGTGGTGGTTTGCTGGGTTCTACTCAGGTTGGGATGCTGCAGGCGCTAGTTGAAGCAAATATCAAGCCAGATCTAATCCTGGGTGCCTCCATTGGCGCCATCAATGGAGCTGGCTTTGCACAGGACCCAACAACTGCTGGCGTTGCAAAATTAACTCAGCTATGGCTTGACGTTGTTGATCAAAATCCATTTAGCGGATCAATTATTGAACGTGTTTCAACATTAGCAAAAACCCGAGTTTCGTTGTTTGATACAGACAGGCTTGAGCAACTACTTTCCAATCAACTCTCTGCTACAAACATAGAAGATCTAACTATTGCATTTCAATGCGTAGCAGTACAAATAGAAGATGCCCGAGAGGTTTGGTTCGAGACAGGTCCGCTCGTGCCAGCAATTCTGGCAAGTTCAGCAGCTCCTGGCATTTATCCGCCAGTGAGATTAGATGACTTTCATTACATGGATGGTGGTGTGGTTAATCCCATTCCAGTTGACCGAGCCCGCAAACTGGGAGCTACCAGAATTTTTGTGCTGCAGGTTGGAAAAATGGAGCAGCAGCTGCCAGTACCAAACAATCCAATCTCTAGTGCGTTAACAGCGCTAGAGATTGCCCGCCGTGCCAGATTTAATGCGGCTGTAGCGAAAGCAGCACAAACAACTGAGCTGCATTTATTACCTACTGGCTCTAACACAATATTGTCAGTGGACCGGGCAGCATTTGATCCACGTGAAGCAAAGAAAGTGCTTGAACGGATGGATTCAGCTTATGCCGCAACTCAAAGCTATTTGACCGGAATAAACTAAGCTGCTCTTGGAAATATCTCGCGCCTAGCAAGAACTGGATCTACACCTTGTTGGATCAAATTTTGAGTTAGCTTTGCAGGCGAGTTAACTGCATTCAGCTCTAAAGCGTGAGCTGCAGCTGCTGTAGCCAAAATCCACTCTCCCAAATTCCAGTAACAAAAACCTAATAATCCATATGGCATAGCAGCGAATGCATCGGGAGTATGGGTTGCGCAGTGCAAAATATTAGCTGTCGCCAATCGAAGTTGATCGGGCTTTGTCAGCTCACCCAAATCGGATTCAAATAATTCGTATTCAACAACATTGCGCAGCTCTGGGTCTGCTAAAGCCAGCACAATTTCAGCAATTTCTGTTGGCTGTAATGGATGGCGGTGCAACTTGGTTAACTTTTCCATTAAATCGATGGCAGATATTTGATAGGTGGCCTGATCAATCGCCAATTTTACTGCCGTTCGATCAGCAACCGGATTTAATCGGGCTAATAACTCTGCTCGAGAATTTACGGCAACATGGCCGTTTGCAATTAGTTCAGCAGCCATTTGATCATGATCGGTTGCCTGCAGGAAATTACCTTGTAATGGGCAACAAGTTTCATCATTACATATTGCTGAGCGATATCTTTCCCAATTGGTAACCAAAAAGTCCAGAAGTTCGATCTGTTCAAGTTTGAACTTGCTCAGTAGGGCGTCACAATTTTGATCAATCTCAGTTACTGCCAAAACAACTACTAAAGCATCAAACTGATGATTTCTAATCGTGGTCTTGATCAGCTCAAATAGCTCTTCCTCATTACCTTCATGCTCATATCTGACGCAACCAATAATTGATTCCTTGACGAGCAGAACGCAAACAAGAGAGTTTGTTGGCTTAAAACCCAACATGTAGGGTAAAGCAGCAAGCAGCGAGGGTGGTCCAAAGACCTGAATTGGTTTTTTCATGACCTAACTATTGAGCAAAAAATTACCATTTAAAAAAGAAATTTCACTTGTGGAAAAACTGGCTTCTAAAACCAACCAATAGCAACAGCTATGCCCAGCAAGATGATCATGACTCCACCTGCTGCGCTCATATTGGATAGTCGATCAGGGCTGTGTGCAAACCAACTGCGCAACATTCCCGCTGAAATGCCATACAGCGAATCAAAACTTGCACCTAGCAGACAAAAGACCAAGCCAAGTAGTAATAACTGAAGCCAGATATAGCCAAATTGGGTGACAACAAATTGTGGTAAAACTGCTGCAAAGAAAACAATTGTTTTGGGGTTAGTTAAGCCAACAAATGCACCCTCTTTTACAATTTTTGAGATGCTTAATGCTGTTGATTTATCTTGTTGAAGTGATATCGAATTTCGAGATCTGATGGCTCCTGCACCTAAATAAATTAGATAAGCTGCACCTAAATACCTAATAATTTTTAAAGCAACTGGATAGTTCTCTAAAATTGGCCCTAAGCCAACTGCCAGCACTAGCACATTTACAAAAGTCCCAAGCGCGTTACCAACAGCAGTAGCTACGGCAGCTCGATTTCCTAATGCAATTGCTCGACTCATCACAAACAGCACAGATGGCCCAGGTATTAAAATAATTATGATGGAGCTTATTAAAAAAGCCCAATATGTTTTTGGCAATTTAATTGGTTAAAGCAGTTAGCGCTTGCTGTATATGATCAGTGGTGTGGCCATTCATTCGCTGCAGGTAATCAATAACAGTTATAGGTTCGCCATCTTGTCGAAAACCAGTTCGGTCTAACATCTCAGGGGGTAGCCCTGCTAGTAGATCAATGTTGGCACGACGCAGTGAAGTCAAAGCTCCAACTGATGCTGTTGGGTTTCTTCCTGGATTTAAATCAGCAAAGGCATCTTCATCCCACGACAAAAATTTGTAATCTGCAGTAGTAAACATCATGCGAATTCGAAGCGCAATTGAAATCTCTGCGTCAGCTAGATGAGCCAGCACCTGTCCTGCAGACCAGCCACCTGCAGCTGGCACTTTGGCAAGATCAGCAGCTGAATAGGTAAGTAGATCTGCAACTTCAGCCACTCCGGCGCTGTAAGCGCTCAACACTGATTCTGACATGCCTGAACCTTAGTGAAGTTGCATCGGAATGAAAATACGGAACACTCCAGACATGAGAAATATTGTTGCCATCTGCGGCAGCCTTCGCCCTGGTTCTAGCAATCACAATCTACTGCGGGCTGCAGCTGAGTCCGCTCCTGATGAAGTCGCATTTACTTGGGTGGACTGGAAAAACATCCCCATCTTCGATGACATGTCTGCACCAACTGAAGAGATTTTGGCGATTGCTAATCAGGTTAATGCTGCCCATGCGGTGATAATTGCATCACCAGAATACAACTGGTCTATCCCAGGTGGTTTAAAAAACCTGCTGGACTGGTTATCGAGGGTTGGATTTAACCCCTTTGAAGCAAAGCCAACCTTGATTATGGGCACCTCCCTAGGAAAATTGGGCACAGCGAGAATGCAGCCGCATTTACGACAAGTTATGGGGCATTTTAAAGCCCAACTAGTTGATGACCCTGAGGTTGCAATTGGGCATTCAGATCAGATTTTTAATTCAGATGGCGATTTGATAGATGCAGCGGCCAGTCAACTAGTGAAATCAGCTGTGGCTAAACTTATCTCTCAAACACCATCGATAAGTTAGAGAGCAATGAGTAGTTTAGATTTCCCAAAATCAGCATTTGCTGACATTTTAGAATCTAATTTGGATTACACATCTTCATTTGAGAGCAAGGCACTAACCGGTACGGCAAAAAAGGGTTTAGCAATTGTTACTTGCATTGATTCTAGAATTAATCCATTAGCTGTAGTTGGAATGCAGGCGGGCGATGCAAAAATAATTAGGAATGCAGGCTCGCGTGTTACTGAGGATGTATTGCGAACTTTGCTGTTAGCAACTTACTTACTTGGAGTGGAGCGAATTTTGGTCATGCCGCATACTGATTGCCGAATGGCGAAAAGCGATGAGCAGGCAATCCATGATGAAATTTTTGCAACTCATGCAGTTGACACTAGAAGTATTGAGTTTCGAGTTGTTTCTGATCAATTGGCAGCCTTAAAGCTCGATGTGCAGCGAATTCGCTCATACCCTCTGTTACCAAAACCGATCGTGGTAGGTGGAGCTATTTATGATGTACACACTGGAAAATTAAATCCAGTTGAGGCCTAATTTAAATAAGCTTTAACTAGTTCTTTTGCCTGTGAGGCAGAAGTTGCTTTCATCGCCAAATCAGCAGCTTGTTTAGCCTGATCAAAACTTACTAGCGCCAATCGGGTGCGAACGCCTGGAATCGCTGGCGCTGCAGCGCTTACCGAATTAACACCAATTCCAGCTAACACAACTGCTAACAGCGGATCAGCTGCTGCTTCACCGCAAACGCCAACGCTAATTTTAATTCGAGCTGCATCATCACAGATACGGTTTATGGTTCGAAGCAAGGCAGGCTGCCAAGGATCCAAGAAATCTGCTAACGCATTATGTTGGCGATCTGCTGCAAACAAATATTGGGCTAAATCATTAGTGCCAATAGAAACAAACTCAACATGGCCAGCTAAATCCCTAACTGCAAAAGCGATAGCTGGTGTTTCAATCATGATGCCAATGTGATGCAAACCAACTTCACGCGCCATCGCAGCAAAAGCATGCGCTTCTTGTGGAATAGAAATCATTGGTGCCATAACTCGGACATCAGCACCAGTTGAATCAGCAGCTTGCTTAATAGCAGTTAGCTGATCAAAAATAACCTGTGGTTGCGGTCCCGCGATTCGCCAGCCTCGAACGCCAAGCGCTGGATTTTCCTCTGCAGCTAAATTTAGAAATTTAAGCGGCTTATCTGAACCAGCATCTAGGGTTCTGATCACAATTGGTCGATTACCCAATTCAGTGAAGACCTCTTCGTAAATTTTGCGCTGCTCGGAAATAGTTGGAGATGAGTCGGCATCTAAATAAAGCAGCTCAGTTCTAAATAAGCCCACTCCTGCGCCATGCATAGCAACAACTGACTTTGCATCTTTTTGATTGCCAATATTGCCATAAACTGGAATCAAGGTGGCCGCATCAGGATCAACAATAGGGAGCGCAGCAGTTGCATCATTTAAGTTGCCATCAATTACAACACGATCACCAACTGGATCTACTAGCACTACATCACCATTAGTTAGCTCTAAAGCAGCAGCACACCCAACAACTGCAGCGATACCCATCTGCCGGCAAATAATTGAGGTGTGACTTGTTGGTCCACCTTTTTGAGTGATTACGCCAACTACAATCTTTGGATTAATTTGTGAAGTATCAGCTGGAGTTAAGTCTTCGGCAACCAATACATATCGCCCTGAAGTTGGGATCTCAACAGACCATTCTTGGTTAGTAAGATGCGCAGTAATTCGCAGCGCAATCTCATCTAAATCAGCAGCTCGCTCAGCAAATGCACCACCAGCAGATTGCAGCATCTGCGCAAAACTCTTCGCTGCTCGACTAATAGCAGTGGGCGAATCCCACCCGTTATTAATTTCAGCTTTTGCCGCCATCAGCAACGCTGGATCAGCAGCGAATGCTGAAAGCGCGGTCAATATTGCAGAAATTTCACCAGCTGCAGCGCTAGCTCGTGTTTGTAGCAAGTTTTGGACAGCTAAAGCAGCTTGCTCCAGCGCTACAACTTCTTCTTCAATAGATTTTTTGCGTCTTGTTGGTGGCGGTTGAATTGGACGATCCGCCAACCGATGAACTGGGGCCACAACTGCAGCTGCGCCAACACCTGTGCCTGGCAATACTCGAGTCACAACACCACTTTCTTGTTGCTGAATATCGAAACTGTATCTCACCGATAACGCTGGCAGTTAGCAAGCCTTGTTGGCTCACATTTGTTCGAGTTAATTAATGCTCATCTCGCCATGACCGCCAAAGCGCCGCATATGCCCCATTGGCTAGTAGCAGCTCCTGGTGAGATCCCCACTCGGTGATTTTTCCTGCTTCAACTACTGCTATTAAATCTGCATCATGTGCGGTCTGTAATCGGTGCGCGATAGAAATTACAGTTCGATGCTTTAGCACCTCGTTAAGCGAGCCCTCCAAATTTCTAGCAGCTTTTGCATCGAGCAGCGAAGTTGCTTCATCTAAAACCAGGGTTCTGGGATTTGCTAACACCAATCTTGCTAAAGCTATTTGTTGGGCTTGCGCCGGAACTAATTTGTAGCCACCGCTGCCAACTTCAGTATCAAGTCCGGTTGGTAGCAGCAGTACCCAACTATCGGCATTAACAGCTCGAAGCGCTGCCCAGATTTGCTCATCTGGAACTGAGCTGAAGGCAAGAGCTACGTTCTCTCTTATCGTGCCCACAAAAACATGGTGTTCTTGAGTAACTAAGGCCACATGCGAGCGAGCTTGCTCAACTGGCAAATAACCAATCTCAGTATTTCCAACGGTAACTCGACCGCTAGTTGGCGGTTGAATTCCTGCTAATAACCGACCTAAAGTTGATTTACCCGCTCCACTTGGGCCCACAACTGCTACCCGCGTGCCTGGCACTATTTGAAATGAAACATCTTGCAAAACATTATGCCCAGTGCGATATGCATAACAAACCCGATCCCCGGCGATTTGATCATCTGCTGGATCACCTTCTTTAATCTCTCGATCTGGCACTTCATAAATACCCAACAACCGTGATAGCGATGCTTTACCCGATTGGAATTCATCAATCCACCACAACAAACCTTCAATTGGATCAGCCAACATCTGGGTGTAAAGCATGGCAGCGGTAACTTGAGCTAATGAAATTTCACCATTTGCATAAAGACTTGCACCAATTAGCAGCACTGCAGCTAATGGGGCAATATAAGAAAATGAAACAGCTGGAAACCATCGAGTACGCAATCGCATTGTGTACTGCTCCCACTGCACCCAGCGACCGATTGCAGATCTGGTTCTGATCAATCGATCTTCACCAAGCTGCAGCGCTTCGATGGTTCTGCCACCTTCAGCAGTTTCTACTAGCACTGAATTTACTTGGGAATAAAGGGATGTTTCCACCCGATAAGCCTGCGGTGAACGACGAAGATACCAACGCGTTAGCGCCACTACAAATGGTAATGTGATCAATGCAGCTGCTAAAAAGATTGGTGCTGTAAAAAAGATACCTAAGCTAATAATCACAATCTCAGAAACGCAGATAGTAATCACCGGTAGCGCATCTCGCACTGCCCAGGTGACATGGTTTATATCTGTTGTGGTTCGATTCAAGAGCTCACCAGATCCAGCACGCTCAATCGCGTCAGGAGGCAGTTGAACTGCACGTTGCACAAATCTTTCACGCAACGAAGAGAGCACAAATTCGCCCAAAATGGCAGCTTTAGTTCTGGTGAAATATGCAAAAACTGTTTGTACTACCAGCGCAACTGCAATAACAGTTACAGTTGTAACAACTGCTGATCTACCTGCACCATCTTTTAAAGACTCTAACAGGTTTCCAAATGCTCGAGGTGCAACTAGCGCAGCTAGCACTGTTAGCACCTGCAAAAATGCCACAACTGCAAACTCAACTTTATGCTGCGAAAACAGCGTCATTAATTCCCGATTAACAGTTTTTTCAGTGGCAATTGGCAATCTTGCTTTAGCTCGATCCAAACCAAAATCTTTTGCAACTCTTGAGGTATTCATTGGAGGTGGATCAAATGTTGCAATACCTAGTTTTGTGCTATCAAAATGCTTCATTCGCCACGCACCACCATGGATCGATACAACTCGTTGGTATTTAGTAAATCTTGATGTTTGCCAACTGCTACAACTTTATTGTCTTGTAGCAAGGCAACTTTTGACGCGGTATCTAATATCAGCGGACTTGAAGAGATTATGACAGTGGTTTTTGCTGCCCTAAGCGCTTTGATTCGGCTTGCGATTCTTGCTTCCGAATGAGCATCAACAGCACTTGTTGGCTCATCAAGAATAAGCAGATCACTATCTACATACAAACTTCGAGCTAGCGCAAGCCGTTGCCGTTGCCCACCTGAAAGCGTGCGCCCACGCTCAATTATTTCAGCTGTCATACCCTGGCCATCTAAAGAATCCAAGATGTCTTGGGCTGAAGCTGCATTTAGTGCTTCAGATACTTGCACTTCGCCAGAATTAATCACTGCGAAATGAGTTTCAACGGTTCCAGAAAGAATAGTTGGATCCTTTTCTTGCACTAATACTTTTGCCCGCACACTTTGCTTTTGGTATTCACTCATTTTTGTCGAGTTAATCTCAACTGAATTGATATCCAGATAACCGCCAATGCGATCTACCAGCTCATCGATATTAGTGCCGTTATCGCTTACTACTACTAAATAATCGCCAGCATTAATTTCAAGTCCAGATTTTAAGTCTTTAATGGAATCTACAGCTAGAAGTTCTTTACTACCCCACTCATTAGTAGGGGTAACTGAGAGTAGCTTCAAAATTCGCTTACCTGAAACCGATGCTGAAGCCCAGCGTTGAGCAAATTCCACCATAGTTTGAATTGGTAGCACCATCCAAACCGAGTAACCAGCAAAAGCTACCAATGTGCCAATCTGCAAATTTCCGGTAGCAACCAGCATCCCGCCACCCCAGACCACACCAATTAATAAAACGCCAGGAAGCAGCACTTCAAGTCCATGCAATATTGCGCGCATTCTGGCAGTGTGCACAGCTGCAACTCTTACCTCCTGTGAAGCAGCTTTAAAACGAGCAACAAAAACATCTTCACCGCCAATTCCACGCAGCACCCGCAGGCCCGCAACAGTGTCACTAGCTAAATCACTAGCTCGCGATAATTTCGCACGCTGAATAGATTCTCGCCGCTCTAAGGGTTTAATTAGTATGGCAATTCCTGAAACTAATATCGGTACACCAAAAACAACTAACAGCCCAAGAGTTGGTGCGCCGCGAACTAAAATAATTGCAACTACAAAAAAACTAATTACCGCACCTATAAAGCGTGGAATTAAATCAAATCCGCGCGCAACCCGCTCCACATCGTTTGAGTTAACTGAAACTACTTCGCCAGTTGATACATATTTTGGTAGATCAGCACCTAATTTGTTTGCTTGGAGAGCAATTAATTGTTGTAATCGAGTTGCGCAGGTAACCCACATCGCAGTGGCTCGTCGATGTCTAGCGATTGTGGTCCATGCCGTGAAGGCACCTAGCAATAAAATCATGCCAGCCCAGAAGTTAACCTGATCTTGATTCTTGTCAGCAACCGCTTGAACGGCTTGTCCAATAAAGCCAGGCATAGCTGCCATAGAGCCAATGCCAAAAATTCCAAATAAAGTGCCAGAAACTAATAAACGCTTCATCCCGGTTGCAATCCACCACATCAACCTTGGCACGCTGTTGAGCACCGGCACGCCTGGATCCACTAGCGGCAATTGACTAAATGGCGTCGGAATTTTTAAAGTTGGCATAAGAGGCAAACGTTAGTGGTGATTGGCTTTTCCTTGCTGCTTGAGCAACCTTGATTATTAGATTGTCTTGGTTAGTTTTCAGTCACTAAAAAAGACCCCCAGCTGATGCTGGGGGTCTTTTTTAGTAGATCTTTAGCTACAGCCAGAGGTGTTTCCGCAACCCTCGCAGACGTAGCAGGAGCCGGCAGCGCGCATCTTGATGCCGCAGGTCATGCATAGCGGTGCATCAGCCTTAGTGCCCAGCAGCGCTTCTAGCACCTCAGTGCTGGAATGTGCTTCAGCTGTTGCTGTTTTTACTGGCCCTGGTGTCACCTGAGCTTCAATGGCAGCTGCAATTTCGCTGGTTGCTGCAACTGGTGCAATTTCATAACCATTTGCAACCTCAGCAGCACGCTCTTCGGTGGTGAAGATTCCAAGCGCTGCTCGCTTCTCATATGGCAGATAATCAAGAGCCAAACGACGGAATACAAAGTCGGTAATTGATTGCGCCATCCGGATATCTTTGTCATCAGTCATGCCAGTTGGCTCAAAGCGCATATTGACAAATTTCTGAACAAAGGTTTCTAGTGGCACACCGTATTGCAAACCAATTGAGATAGAGATTGAGAATGCATCCATGATTCCAGCTAGCGTTGAGCCTTGCTTGCTCATCTTCAAGAAGATTTCGCCAAGTGAACCATCTTCATAAGCTCCTGTTGTTAAGTACCCTTCGGCACCAGCAACGGCAAATGAAATTGTCTTACCAGTTCGTGACTTGCTGAGTCGACGTCGAGTTGGCTGACCTACTGCAATAGTTGCAGTTTCCGCTTCTTCTTTCTTGTCGCTCTTGGCATTGTTTAGTGGTTGCCCAACTTTGCAATTATCACGATAGATGGCAAGCGCCTTAAGGCCCATCTTCCAGCCTTCAAAATAAACTTCTTCAACCTCTTCAACTGTTGCAGTTTCTGGCATGTTTACAGTTTTTGAGATTGCGCCAGATAAGAATGGCTGAGCTGCAGCCATCATTCGTACGTGACCCATTGGATCAATTGCTCGAGCACCCATAGCGCAGTCAAAGACCGCATAATGCTCAGGCTTTAGACCTGGAGCATCAATTACATGTCCATTTTCAGCGATGAATTCAACAATTGCTTCAACTGTTTCATCCGCATAACCAAGACGCTCAAGAGCGCGCGGCACAGTTAGATTAACAATCTGCATTGAGCCACCACCAACAAGCTTCTTAAATTTAACTAGTGAGAAATCAGGCTCGATACCAGTTGTATCGCAATCCATCATTAGTCCAATTGTTCCCGTTGGTGCTAGCACTGAAGCTTGTGCATTTCGATAGCCGAATTTCTCACCAAGCTCTATGCACTCATTCCACACTTCAGTTGCAAGCTGATGAACTGGGCGATCTAATTCAGTTCGATTTCGGATTTGGTCATTTGCAGCAGCATGCTTTCGGATTACGCGCTTGTGAGCTTCTGCGTTTCTTGCATAACCATCATATGTACCAACAACTCCAGCAATTTCAGCTGAGCGCTTGTATGAAGTTCCGGTCATTAGTGAAGTGATGCTTGCAGCTAAAGCACGTCCCTGATCAGAGTCATAAGGCAAGCCAGTGGCCATCAATAACGCACCAAGGTTTGCATAACCAATTCCAAGTTGACGGAATTTGCGAGTTGTGTCTCCAATAGCTTCGGTTGGGAAATCTGCAAATGAAATTGAGATCTCCATTGCAGTAATTATGAATTCAACTGCCTTCTTGAAAACTACTGCATCAAAGGTGTTGTCATCCTTTAGGAATTTCATCAAATTCAAGCTTGCCAAGTTGCAAGATGAATTGTCTAGATGCATGTATTCGCTGCATGGATTTGAAGCATTGATTCGACCTGACTCAGGTGAGGTGTGCCAATCGTTAATTGTGTCGTCATACTGAATACCAGGATCAGCACAGGCCCAAGCAGCTTGTGAAATTGAACGGAAAAGTTCACGGGCATCAACTGTTTTAATTACGCGGTTGTCTTTTCGACCACGAAGGGCGAAATCAGTTCCGTTTTCAACAGCCTGCATAAACTCATCAGAGACTCGAACTGAGTTATTTGCATTTTGATACTGCACCGAGATGATGTCTTTGCCACCTAGGTCCATATCAAATCCTGCGTCACGCAGCGCTCGGATTTTGTCCTCTTCGCGAGCTTTGGTCTCGATGAACTCTTCGACGTCTGGGTGATTTACATCTAGCACCACCATTTTGGCTGCTCGTCGAGTGGCACCACCTGATTTGATTGTTCCAGCTGAAGCATCAGCTCCACGCATAAATGAAACTGGACCAGAAGCTGACCCACCGCTTGAAAGCAATTCATTAGCGCCACGGATGCGTGACAAATTCACGCCTGCTCCCGAACCGCCCTTAAAAATAATTCCTTCTTCTTTATACCAATTAAGGATTGAATCCATCGAATCATCAACCGACAAAATAAAGCATGCGCTTACTTGCTGTGGTGCTGATGTTCCGACGTTAAACCAAACAGGTGAATTAAATGAAAAAACTTGGTGTAGCAGCATGTAGGTTAATTCTTCTTCAAAGATTTTGGTGTCTTCTTCGGTAGAGAAGTATCCGTTTGCCTTGCCTGCTGCGGTGTATGTAAGCACTACGCGATCAATGATCTGCTTCAAGCTCCACTCGCGGTTGTCATGACCTACTGCCCCACGGAAATATTTTGTTGTTACGATTGTTGATGCATTAACTGACCATGAATCTGGAAATTCAACACCTTGTTGCTCAAAAACAACTTCTCCAGTTTTCCAATTTGTTTGTACTACATCACGACGCTCCCAATTAACTTCATCATAAGGATGAACTCCTGGCGTTGTGAATAGCCGCTGCAATTTAAGAACGTTTTTTGATGCGGCTTTTTTATCTTTGGCAATTTCAGTCATTTGCTTCTCTTTCTCTGTGGGGCGATCCACTTTTTGGTTTGGTTCGCGTCGTTTGTTTGATTATTTGGGTTAAGACGCGGAGCCATCCCTGTCACCCACGCTGATGAAATTTTCACCTGCGTAAACGGCAGCGGTGTCTCCGACTAAGCCGGCGCGTAACAATGCAATCTCAGCCTCGAAATCTTCGAGTGAATCAAATGACCGATACACGCTTGCATAACGTAGATACGCAATCTCATCTAGTTCTCGCAGTGGAGCTAACACTGCTAGTCCGACATCATGTGCATCAGTTTCTGCAAGACCTTCCAACCTAAGCGCTTCCTCTACTCGTTGTGCGAGCACAGCAAGATCTGCTTCAGTGACAGGTCGACCTTGACAAGCTTTTCTAACACCATTGACAATTTTGTTTCGATCAAAATTTTCCACAACACCATTGCGCTTAATAACTAAGAGCATGGCGTTTTCCGTTGTGGTAAATCGTCGAGAACAGTCGAAGCATTGCCGACGACGACGCACCTGCGTGCCATCGTCATTAGTTCGACTATCAATGACCTTGGTGTCTTCGGAGCGACAAAATGGACAATGCATGCGGTCGCTCCTTTCAAAAATCTTGACCTATTGCCTCACAAATTAGAGCCACAGAATCTCTCCTGTGGATAACTTACCCCAATTTGTGGAACATTTTCACCTATTAACCACTAGATGTAGGGGTGAAACATAGAACTCCTAGCCGAAAGATGCAACCGTTGCCAATCGGCGTGTTGGATTAGTTTTGGGCACAATGCGCTCATGGCATTTCCAACCTTCAGCGGTGAACGCAGTTTGGAGCTGGGTAATCCTGGAAAAATGCGCGAATCTTTAAACCAACTTGTACTCAGCGGCGCTAAGCAGGCAACTGCTGCACTTTGGGACTTGTACCTTGAAGAGGGCGAATCCCTGGAAGCTGAAGGTGAATTGATCTGGCTGCTCGATAGTGCGCTGCTCCCGGTGGCGCAACTAGAAGTGATCAGAGTTGATATTCGCAAACTTGATCAAGTTGACCTTAATTTTGTCCATGCTGAGGGCGAAGGCTTCGAAGATCTAGCAGGATGGGTGAAGCAGCAACGTGCCTATTGGTCTGCTACCGCTGAACCTGAGATGCAAGCTGCCGGTCATGAGGGTTGGCGAATCACGAACGAAACTCTCGTGGTCTGCCTTTGGTTTCGCTTAATTGACCGGGATGCGGATTCGCTCACCAGTAATTAGGCCATCGCTCAAAGCATTAATCTGCTTTATCTCCCAGACAACTTCGCGAGGATCGCGATCAGGTGAAATTGATCTAGCAATCTCCCACAGCGTGTCGCCTGATTGCACCGTAACCCAATTGGTCAGCTGCTGATTGCCCATGCTGGTGTTGCTCGCTCCAGCCATATTTACCAGGGCTGGCAAGGAAACAGAGAGCACAATTGCCAGTGAAATTGCAGTTAAAAGACGACGGCCACGTCGAGTTAAGCGCATTGGCGCTGTATTCGAAGTAATGGTCATTTGAAACCTCCAGGGAAGAATTCGAACATCTGTACGAATAATGCCACATCATTCCGACAAAATCAATAAAAAACGAACATATGTTTGGAACATTTGTTCGAATTAGGCTATATTGCGGCTAGTTCCCCTTGAAAGGATGTCTCATGAGCGAACATGATGCAGAATTATTGGAGTTTCCAGACCAAGGCAACGGTGATCTCACCCAGAGGCAGCAGTTAATCCTCAAGATGATCGCTGAGGCCACGGCCGAGCGAGGCTTCCCTCCCACGGTGCGCGAGATCGCCGATGGCGTCGGGCTGCGCTCCCCAGCATCAGTTACCCACCAGCTTCAGGTGCTAGAACGCAAGGGCTACATCCGACGAGATCCAAACAGCCCAAGGGCGCTAGAGATCCTGCATCATGGTGAGCAGCCAGCCGATTTGGCGACACCAATTTACGTTCCGATGCTTGGGCAGATAGCCGCTGGAGGTCCAATTTTGGCCCAGGAATCTGTTGAAATGGTGCTGCCTCTCCCCGTTGAGCTAGTTGGCACCGGCGAGACATTTATGCTCAGAGTTAAGGGTGATTCCATGATTGAAGCTGCGATTTGTGATGGCGACTGGGTGGTAGTTCGAAGCCAGAGCACTGCAAATAACGGGGAGATAGTTGCCGCTTTGCTTGACGACGAGGCAACTGTAAAGACATTTAAACGAGCTGGCTCTGAGGTTTGGCTGCTCCCACAAAATGCTGCTTACTCTCCTATTGACGGCAAATTCGCTCGCATCATGGGAATTGTGGTTGCAGTAATCCGCAAAATGTAGTTCTACTTGACAATGATTCTCAGTTATGTGAGAATCATTCTCATGAAAAAAATATTTGCAGCAGTTCTAGTTTTAACTCTGGTTGGTTGCTCTAATTCAACGCAGACCGCTGAGCTCCCGTTACCTCAGATAACAACAGGGGTATTCCCTGTTGCCTGGCTCGCATCCGAGTTAGCAGGTGGTTGTGCAGGTGTAACCGATCTAACCCCCTCCGGCGGAGATGTGCATGATCTCGAACTCACTGCATCGCAGACTCGAGCAATTTTAAGCGCCGACCTAGTGCTAACTGTTAGCGGTTTTCAGCCTAGCTTTGATGATGCTGTAACAACTAGAACTGGAACTACATTGGATTTAATTAATGAAATAAATCCAATCACTGGTGTCAAGCATGATCATGATCATGATGATGAGCATGGTCATGAAGATGATGATGAGCATGGTCATGAAGATGATGATGAGCATGGTCATGAAGATGATGATGAGCATGGTCATGAAGATGAAAGCGGCGATAAAAAAGATAACGAGATACTGGATCCTCATTTCTGGCTAGATCCAAATCGATCATTAACTGCAGTTGAGTTGATCAGTAATCAAATCGCTGCCCTAGACGAGAATTGCGCAACGGCTGTTGCATCAAATAAGCAGCGAGTAATAAGTGACCTAACTCAGCTCGACCTCGCTTACAGTTCTGAATTGGCCCAGTGTCAAAGCAGAACCCTAATTGTTAGCCATCAGGCATTTGGATACCTCGCTGATGCTTACAACTTAACGCAAATCGCTGTGGCAGGTCTTGATCCAGAAGGTGAGCCCAGTGCTGCTAGATTAAAGGAAGTCATCAATCTAGCTAAGGCTCAGGAGGTTTCTGCAGTGTTTACTGAATCAAGCGCAAATCCAGCAGTAGCAGAAACGCTTGCTAAAGAACTGGCAGTTGGCATCTTAACTTTAGATCCAATTGAGCTAAAGCCAGCAAGCTTGGATTACCTACTGGTGATGAACACAAACCTGGAAAATCTAAAACAAGGATTAGCTTGCCGGTAACAGCAAGATTGCTTGTTGAAGCTAAAAATTTATGTGTTGAACGAAGCGGCGCTTCAATTCTGCATGACATAAATCTAGAAGTAGATCATGGTGAAGTTGTAGCGCTGCTTGGAGCTAATGGGTCTGGAAAATCTACGCTGCTACATGCTTTAGTTGGACTAATTCCTATTTCAGCTGGCTCGGTTGAACTTTGCGCTGGTCATGATGGACAAACCGGTATTGCATTGGTGCCACAATTCGCACCTCCCGTCTCGCTTATTCCATTAACTGTTTTTGAATTGGTAGCTACAGGTTTAACCACAAAGCGAAGCGTGCTTGGACTGACTCGTAAACAGCGTGGGCAGATAAGAGATGCAATTGATCAAGTTGGATTGAACTCTAAATCAACTGAGAAATATTCATCACTTTCGGGCGGACAGCTGCGTCGAGCATTAATTGCTCGAGCTTTAGTTGCCGATGCTGAACTGCTGCTGCTGGATGAACCGCTTACCGGGCTAGATCGTGAAAGCATAAAAACCGTGGTTGAGCTAATGGCAAGATTAAGAGCAAGCGGACACAGCATGATTGTGGTTTCGCATGAGCTTGCTGATTTAGAAAATTTATTCACTCGAGTGATAGAGCTAAATAACCGAAAAGTCACATATGACGGTGTTCCGCTGGCACGGCATAAACATGAAGCTCACCATCATGACTATCAATTAATAGCCCCTGACCTTGGGCTGCTGCCATGAACATATTTGAAATTTTTGAGTTCACATTTATGCAGTATGCATTTATTGCAGCTTCAGTGGTTGGGTTAACTGCGCCTTTAGTTGGGGTGTTTTTAGTGCAGCGGAGATTGGCGCTTTTAGGTGACGGAATTGGCCATATCGCTTTAACCGGTATTGGTATTGCGCTGCTTACAAATCAGGCACCGATCTGGGGTGCTTTGGTGGCAGCTTGTTTTGGTGCGATCTTGGTTGAGTACTTAAGAACTAAATCAAAAATTGCCGGAGACACTGCTTTGTCAATCATTTTTTATGGTGGCATAGCAAGTGGTGTTTTATTAACTTCCATAGGTTCTGGCTCAGCTGGCTCAATGCTCTCAAGTTACCTTTTTGGCTCGCTTACCACAGTATCAAGCAGTGATTTATATGCGGTTGTAGGGCTTGGAGCTGCAATTGTGATCACAATTACGCTGTTAGGGCGACAACTGCAAGCTGTTTCCATCGACCCTGATCATGCTCATGTTCAGGGTATGAACGTAAATTTAATTTCAATAGTTCTCGCAGTTCTTTCAGCCGTGACAGTGACTGTTGGCATGAGGGCTGTTGGTTTGTTGTTAGTGAGCGCAATCATGATCATTCCAGTTGTAAGTGCTCAGCAGCTATCTAAATCATTTTTTCAAACCGCAATATTTGCAAGTGCTATCGGTTGGATTTCGGCTGTGATGGGCCTGACATTTTCTTATTACGTAGATGTGCCACCAGGGTCAACGATCGTATTGACGGCGCTAGCCTGCTTTGCGATAATCTCAATTCTCAAAACTACAATGATGCTAGTGACTAAGGGGAAATCGTGAGCATGCAATCTGTCCGAGTCACAAAACAGCGACAGGCAATTGAAAGTGTTCTAGATTCACTGCCAGGCTTTATTTCAGCTCAAGCACTGCATCAGCATTTAACTGCGAATGGTGAGTCAATTGGGCTTGCTACGGTGTATCGAACTTTGCAATCTATGTCAGAAGTAAACCTGGTGGATGTCCTAAGGGATCAATCCGGCGAGATGCTTTTTCGGGCCTGCAAATCCAAGCATCATCATCATCATCTAGTTTGTCGAAGCTGCGGTGCGGCAATTGAGCTGCAAGCTAGTGAAGTTGAGACTTGGGCTGCCCAACTAGCTGCTAGATATGGCTATCAGCAACTTGAGCATGAAGTAGAAATTTTTGGTACTTGTCCAAAATGCATTAATTAGCGTAGCTTAGATCCAACCGCTGCAGGGATTCGATAACTACGCTCTTATCGCTAGTGCGCCAAAATGGTGGCATGGAACGAAGTAAGACTTTTCCATATGATTTAGTTGAAATTCTAGAATCAAGCAACGCTACTACTCCTCGATCTGTATCGGACCGAATTAATCGGCCAGCGCCTTGTGCCAACATTAACGCGGCTTTGGGAACAGAAACTTCCATAAATCCATTTCCGCCATTTTCTTGAATTTTTGCAGCTCGAGCTGAGATGATTGGATCATCTGGCCTTGGAAATGGAATGCGATCAATTACAACCAAACTACAAGCCTCCCCCGGCACATCCACTCCTTGCCATAAACTGATGGTTCCTAGCAGCACTGATCGATGATCTGCAGCAAACTTTTCAACTAACACACCAACTGGATCGCCTTTACGTTGCGTAATTATTTTTATATCTCTTCGGTAAGCCAATCGCTCTTGTAGCATCTCGGCCGCGGCATCAACAGCACGCCAAGAAGAAAACAGCGCCAACGTTCGCCCACCAGCTGCCAAAATTAAATCGGCCAACTCTTCAAATCCTTCAACTACCGGGCCGCTACGACCAGGCTCTGGTAGATGCTGTGGCAGATAGAGCATTGCTTGCGTAGAAAAGTTGAAAGGTGATCCAACATCTAATGTTTTAAATCCAACTTGATCTGCTTCATCATCTAGCACCGTTAGCCCTAAGCCAATAGCTGTTGGTTTAAAACTTGATCCAACAGTTAATGTTGCACTAGTTACAATAACTGGAGTTTCCTCAAACATATTTTGCTGCAATACCTCAGATACTGACAGCGGAGCAACACGGATAGCGTTAATTGCAGCATCAAACCACATCACATCTCGGTCGCTGCTTTTGATTAGCTTCCCACAGGTTGCGCTCAGCTCTGAAACTGCTCCTTTTGCTCTGGCCCGCTCCGCAATTAAATCAAAATCAGTTAGCTCCTCATCAGCTGCCAGAATGCCTAAGAATTCACCTGCGGTATCGCGTATTAGAGATAATGCCTGGAGCAAGCTTGCTGGCAGCTGCGTTAATCTACCGCCGGCCGAATCATCTTCGTTCTGCTTTGAGATAAGTTGAAAATCCAATATTGCATCAGCGAAATTACTACAAGCATCAGTTAAATTATCAGCAACTTCACCTGGTAGATGTCTTCGAGCAAGTGAAGCTGCTCGATTAGCCATATTCGCTGTTATTTCTTCAGCTACAGCTTGAGTAGTTCGATCTATAAATTCATGACCTTCATCCAAAATTATGGCATCGCGATCAGGCAAAATTGGATGATTATCTACAACTTCAATTGCTAACAGCGCATGATTTGTTACAACGATGTCCGAGCTGCCCGCTTTAATTTTGGCGCGTTCCGAAAAGCATTTATCGCCATAAGCACAGCTATCTGCACCCACGCATTCTCTGCCACTTACCGAATGCGCCGTCCAAACTCGCCGATCCACTGCTGGCGCATCATCGCGATCACCAGTTGCACCAGGCTGATTTGACCAATCTCGCAGCAATTTGGCTTCAGCGGATAACGTACCTACGTCAAGCAGCAGATCAGCATCAGGATCAGGAAGCGTGGTATTCATTTTTTGTAAGCACAGGTAATTGCCTTTACCCTTATAAACACCAAATGTAATATCGCGCCCAAGCGCTTTGCTCAAAGCCGGAATCACTCTGGGCAGGTCGCGTTCTACTAATTGGCGCTGTAAAGCCAGCGTAGCTGTTGCAATCAAAACTGTTTTATTACGGAAAATAGCTGGAATCAGATATGCCAATGATTTACCAGTGCCAGTTCCTGCTTGTACCAATAAATGCTCGCGTTGCTCCATTGCATGATGAACAGCTTTAGCCATCTCAATTTGTCCTGGTCGAGAGTTGCCTGAAATGGCATTTACTGCAACTTCAAGAAGTTCTTCAAGTGTCAGAGGATTTTTGGTCATTTAAGACACGCTGCTTTTAATTCCTCAGCGAGCGCTGCTGGAACAGCTGCCACGATGCGGGTACCGGTTTCTAGATGTTCAATTTTCTCCACCCTGCCAACTTTGTGAACTCGAGAAACAAGTTGCTGCGCCGAAAATGGTAAAACTAGATCAACAACTAGATCTGCTGCTGCAAGTTTTTCGTCAATTAGTTCAAGTAGCTGCGCTAGGCCGGTGCCAGTTTTTGCGCTGATGAATAACGCATCTGGCACAAGTAGTTTCATTTCAGCTATGGTCTGGGAATCAGCCACGTCTACTTTATTTATAACTACTAACTCTTTTACTTCAGTTAGACCCAACTCAGCTAAAACTTCACGAACCGCATTTAGTTGCGACACTGGCGATTCATCACTTCCATCTAACAAGTGCAGAACTAAATCTGCATCTGTTATCTCTTCAAGCGTGGACCGAAACGCTTCTACCAACTGATGTGGCAGGTGTCTTACAAATCCAACCGTGTCTGTTACGGTAACTTCACGACCTGATGGCAGTTTGATCTTTCTAACTGTGGGGTCCAAAGTGGCAAATAGCGCATCTTCTACTAGCACGCCAGCTCCGGTGAGTTGGTTCAATAAACTTGATTTGCCAGCATTGGTATATCCCGCAATTGCGATTGCTGGAATTGCGTTCTTGCGTCTGCTACGGCGTTGAATTTCTCTAGTTTGACTCATCGCCGCTAAGTCTTTTCGTAGTTTTGCCATTTGATCTCGAATTCGACGTCGGTCGGTTTCAATTTTTGTTTCACCAGGGCCGCGCGCAAGCACTCCTGCACCCTGTCGGCTTAGCGCTTCACCCCAACCGCGAATTCGAGGCAGCATATATTGCATCTGCGCTAATGAAACCTGAGCTTTTCCTTCTCTACTTCTAGCATGTTGAGCAAAAATATCTAGAATCAACCAAGTTCGATCAACTACGCGGACCTTAATTACATCCTCTAGATTTCGTAACTGTCCAGGAGTTAGTTCACCATCGCAGATAACGGTATCTGCACCAGATTGTGCAACTATTCGTTTTAGTTCAGCAGCTTTACCCGATCCAATATATGTAGCTGGATCTGGGCGATCGCGCCGTTGAATTACCGCATCTAAAACCAAGGTTCCCGCTGTTTCAGCTAGCGCAGCAAGTTCACGCATCGACCGCTCTGCATCTATTGCAGTGCCGCTAGTCCAAACCCCAACGAGTACAACGCGTTCAAGTCGAACCTGTCGATACTCAACTTCTGTAATATCTTGTAACTCAGTTGATAAACCAATAACTCGTCTTAAGGCTGATCTATCTTCTAGTTGTAATTCACCTTCAGTGACTTCATTCAGCCAAGAATCCGAGCTCAACTCAGGCATTAACTACTCAACGCTTCAAGATCTAATTCGCCTTCGGCTACCAATACAGCCGGACCAGTTAACCGAACCAGTTGCTGCGGTAAACTTTCAATAATTAGTTCGCCACCGGGCACCACAACTGTGATAGCAGCATCTGTAGTCCAATACGCCTGCATGTATTTAGCTACAGCACATGCGCCAGAGCCACAAGAAAGCGTCTCCCCAACTCCGCGCTCATAAACTCGCATACTTACTTTATGCTCAGAAACTAATTGAACAAATTCAAAATTAGCACCATTTGTTAATTTATCTACCGGTGCGAAAACTGGCAGCTCAAGCATGTTGCCTAGTTGTGATAAATCTTCAACTATTGAAACTACATGCGGATTTGGAGCACTCCATAATTCTCCTTGGAACTGAAAGCCTTGAATCTGAACTGTCAAAACTTCCTTTTCATCAATAACTGGACCAAGAATGACAGAAATTAGATTGTTTTCATCTAATGAAACTTGCACATCGCCAGCTCGGGTGCCAATTGTAAAATTTGATTCTGTAACGAGTTTTTTGGAAAGCAGATACCGCGCCATCACTCTGGTTCCGTTGCCACAGATTTCAGCAAGTGATCCGTCTGCATTTCGGTAGTCCATAAACCACTGGCCTGCTTTTTTCACAATTCGTATCAGCCCATCTGCCCCAATGCCAAATGACCTATTGCAAATAACAGCAACTTGATCTGGGGTTAAATCCAATTGGTCATCATGGTCTGGAATTAGCACAAAATCATTGCCAGTGCCCTGCCCTTTGATGAATTTCAGTTTCATATACCTTTTCGACTCTCGGATATCAGTTGCAATACTACGGCTAATAAATCAGATCTGCTGGCTTGCAGCCATTGCATTTTAGGGTCTCGCCGGAACCAAGATTCCTGCTTACGAGCATAACGTTTTGTCAGTCTTATTGTTTCAGTTTTCGCTGTCGCCATAGATATATCGCCATTTAGTGCCTCAATTATTTGAGCATATCCAAGTGCTTTACGAGCTGTTACCCCATCAGCTAAGCCAAGCTCCAAAAGTTGCTCAACTTCAGCCACAAAGCCACTCTCCCACATTAAATGCACCCGGTGTTCAATTCGCGCATCTAATTCAACTCGATCTCGAATCAGCGCAATTCGTAGATCAGGCTCGAGCGCAGGATTTGATTTAGGTAACGAAGATGCAAAAGGTTCACCAGTCAGCTCAATTACTTCCAACGCCCGCACAATTCGGCGGCCATTTGCCGGATCAATTCGATCTGCAGAAACCGGATCCAAGTTCTGCAGTCGCTGATGCAGCACCCCTGGACCAAGGTTGATCAGTTCCTCTTCAAGTTGTGCGCGTAATTGAAAATCGGTCTCTGGAAAATTTAAATCATCAAGTAATGCCGTTACATAAAGTCCACTGCCACCAACAACTAACGGTGCTTTGTTTTGGGCTCGAAGTTCCCCTGCAATTTCGCGCGCTTGCTGCTGATACATTGAAACATTTGAGATCTCAGTTACATCTAAAGTATCAATTAAATGGTGGGTAATTCCAGCTCGTTCGCTTAAAGGTAATTTTGCAGTTCCAATATCCATGCCACGATACAGCTGCATTGAATCTGCATTGATAATTTCAGTATCTAACTGAACAGCAAGCTGCAACCCAAGCTGACTTTTCCCAACTGCAGTTGCACCTACGATTACAACTACTGGATTAACTGACATTAATAAAGGCTTCCACTTCGGCACGAGTTGGTGGTACTGCACCGGCCTTGGTGCAGCTTAGAGCGGCAGCATTAACAGCAAAATGCAACGAATCTTGCAGATCTTCATTGCTGAGCATCTCAAGCGTTTGGTGATCCAACGCACCATATTCATACAATTTAAATAGCAATCCA
>Ga0222714_10001690_pt1 | contig 24592 bp, 34 predicted proteins | sample C33_3DmetaG_FD_165048 | JGI IMG/M metagenome (GOLD analysis project Ga0222714, IMG submission 165048) | Estuarine water microbial communities from San Francisco Bay, California, United States - C33_3D | ecosystem: Environmental > Aquatic > Marine > Unclassified | place: USA: California...
ACTCTTCATTGCTTCTTTATGTAACATTGATTCTAATAACGCTTTATCTGATTTAAATGCCAAAAATAATAAACATTGTTCAAGAGGAAGTGTACTTACTTCATCCATTTTCCTAATATCCCCTCCTGCGAGGTCAAAGATTGAGCTATAACCTTTCCACTTTTTACCAAAGTTTTCTTGATGCTGGGTGGTATTTCCATCTCCTTCAAAGAGTTCAGGGTAGCGTGGAGTAAGTCCTTCCACAAAACGATAAAAAAAAACAACGCACCGAAGTGAACATCCATTCTAACCGTTAACCATTTCTCCCAATCATCTTTACCTTGGTATGGTTCTATCTGATATAGTTCACCTTTTTTACTTGTAACTGGTCTATATAAGATATTCATTATCTTTGCCCAATTCTTATCTATGGTTAATCCATCATATTGGGATACATCCAAATACGCACCATAAGCCATCTTAGATAAGTTTGGTTCAAATCCATATTCTACTCCACCAATAGTTACAAATCGTTGTAGTGGTAAAGATTCAGGTTTTTCTAATTTATAAAATCCATCTTTGAATTTAGTATATGATTCTAAAGACATTCCTCTGATTGCATCTAAATGTACACCACATAAGTGATGAATCATCAAATCCAATTGTACATCTTCATTATCTTTATAATTCTCTAAATCTTTTTGCAAGTTTAAATAACTCAAGAGAGTTACATCTTCCCATTTAGTTGGGATTTCTATTTCAAAAGTTTGTTTCATATCAGTTCAAGTTTATTGTTGGTATTTGTAAATGTATTACTGCCTCTTCTAATTGTTTAATGTATCTTTCTGCCTTCTTCAAGGTTGCCTCTCTTTTCTTCACCATTTGGTCCATCACTATGATTTTGGAACGAAGTTCTTCATTCTCATCTCGTAAGGATTGTGCAAATAAGATTAATTCTTTAATCTCACTTTCGTTCCATGTTTGTTCTTCTCTCATATTATCTAATACTCAAGGTATATTTACCTTTTTGTTGTTGTTTTAATGATAACTTAGACATTGCCACATATCTCATTGCATCCATTGCGTGGTCAAATCCATCTTGTGGTATATCAGTTACATAACCATATTTGTCAGTTGAGTATTCGTATCCATACATCTCATTGATAATGTTTTGTGATTGTTTGGTTACATGAAGTTTATAGTTTTGTACTACACCTATACCGAATGTTCTACTATCAGGGCCTTTTACTACTCCTTTAGCATTGAATCCTGCTCGGTATAATTCTTCAACATTTCTTGGTTCTGAACTATCACACCAAATCTCATCTTTTTCTATACCGATTTTTCTTAACTTAGTTATCAGTTCTCCAATAGATAATTGTGATTCGTATAATACCTCATCTATATAAAGGTTAGTTCCATCTTTAAATACTGCAACTACTGCAAGTGGGTCATTCCAACCCCAATCCAATCCAAATCCTACAAACTCACCTTCCACTTCATCTACTATCTCGAATTGGTAGATTGCCTTATCGTTAGCAGCATATTCTCCTTTACCATATATCAACCATTTCTTTATATTGGTATGTTGGAGTGATTCGATAGATTTAATCATCTCTGTGGGAAGATATGGGTTATCCTTGTAAGTTGTAACATATCTATCACAATCTTGCATCTGTCTTAACCAATGATATGGTGATATAGTTGGGTTATATGCAAGTATAATCTTACCTGATGTTCTAATGGATAATTGGAAATAAGATTCTTCATCTACTTCTGATGCTTCATCTATAAAAAGTATATCTGATTTTACTCCTCGTAGTTTTTCGGGGTCATCAGTATTAAGGAATAGTATGTTAGTGCCATTAGGGAATTTATATATTCTATCTGATGTATTGAATCTATCTTCAGAGTATATACCGAGTTTGGTTAGTATATCCTTAAAATCCTTCATTACTGTTCGTTTTAAGGAGGGTACTGTCTTTCTTACTATGGTTATATCCTTTGGTTCTTTTAATCCCTCTACGATGAGATATTGTAGGATAGAATAAGTTTTACCACTACGCGTACCTCCTATGTGATGAGAGATTCGTTTAGTGGTTTCTAATAAATGCTCAAATGTAATTGCAGTATCAATAGTTACTTCCATCTGAACCTGATTTGTTTATGTTGATTGAGATTTGATGTATTCTTTGGTCTATCTCTGCTCTCATTTCTACTGATGCCTTCTTTGGTACGATAAACTCAAGTAATCTAATGTTTAACTTTGCTGCCTCTAATGGGTCTCTTTCTCTTATCTTTTGTAAATCTTCTCTTAGTGCATCAATTCCTTCATTTGCCAATCTTGATATTGCCAACTTGGCTTGTTCGGTACTTCTATTTAGAGAACCGGGTTTTCTTCCACCAAGTTTATTGCCTTGTTTGAATAAGTGTTTTTTCTCTTCCATGGTTTTCTCATCGATATTTAATCGTTCTTTAATATAATAACACGAGTAAAAATAAAAATAACAAATACCCTACAAATAGAAAGGAAAGAGGGTATCTATCACTTGCTTCGATAAATCTTCTCTTCCAATCAGATGTAGGGTTACCATGGTTATGTCTAAAATTAAAGCAAGTATTACCCATATCAGTACTAATCTTACATAGAATTCAAATATATATTTATATATCTTCTTCATTTTGTTTATAACTCCCTCTTGGTCCTCGTTTCTTACGAGATGCCTTTCTTTGCATTTCTATCTTTGCTTGTTCAGAAAGTGTATCTTCTAAAAACTTATCAAATGGTCCATTCATTGTATAAATCAAATCATTCAATTCTTTTATCCATAATTTAAATGTTTCTCTATCCATTTGAGATATTGGTGGATACTTTGATTTTATTTCTTCTTTTAATAACCAATACTGAAGATAGTATTCATTTGTTTTTAGTTTCTCAGTATCTTTTGTACCGAGATAGTTTTCAGTTATTTTAGGCATTGAATGGATTTTTAATCATGTCCTTTAAATGTTCTCTTATCTTTTTAATACTGATGAATGTTGTACTTTTACTTATACCGATTTTGTTCGCAATCTCTATCATCGTATCATCGTTTCCATAATATAATTCGAATAGTTTTGCCTTAGGCCACATACGAGTAGTTCCTAATCTTTCTAATTCTTTTTTTACATTATCATACGCTTCCATTATTGCTAAATCTTGTTCTATCGGGTAAACCTCATCTTGTAAATCCCAATTTTCTTCTATAAAAGAATCTTGTGAATAACTAATAAGTAATCTTTTTCTTTTGTTTATTTTGTTTATCCACCTCGTTTGTAAGAAGCGGTAACAATACATAAGATTAAATGAATCGGCGTAATAGATACTTGGATTTCCTTTCTCTAAAAGATAGATGTATAAATCACCTACTAAATCTTCTGCCTCTTCTCTATTTTTAGTGATGTTTGTAGCCGATTGAAGTAACCATACATAATGTTCTCTTTGTAGAATTTCCATCCTTGATTTTAATTCTTCTAATCTTTTACGGCTCAAATCTATCACTTACACTCCTTGGGTTTTAATGAAGTTATTAATTGTATTCACTGCCTCAACCCAATACTTTGCCGATGATTGACAAGCACATGGTTGGATTGTATTAGTTTTGTTTATTCTCTGAAACCAATTCCATATCGGTCCCATGTGTTCTTCAGGTATGTGGTGATGAATAGAACTCATCACATTCTTGAGATGAGTCCATTCTTCAGGTGTGAATATATCAGGAGTGAATGTAGAGGATACATCCTCCTGTGTATCAACTTCACTTGAATTAAATAATTCATCAAAAGCTATTTTGTCAGCATCACTATTTTCTTGAAATAGTTCATCATTACTATTTTCTTGTATCATATTACTTTAATTTAACTGGTCTATCTAAGTCTAAAAATTGTTTCACATCTTCGTAGTGCGGATTCTTATCTGAGATACCGAATCCCATAGTAGATAAAACTTTTACGAGGTCATTAACATTTTCCATCTTTGAGAAATTAACGAAGTAGAATATCTCTTCATCTTGTTTTGTTTGGAAGTCTAAACTTCCTGAGCTTGGTTCGAACATAATTTTTGGTTTTTATAATTGTTAAAATAATTTTACTCCTTTACAGTTTCCATCATATCTTGGATTAGTCAAACGATTAAGAATTTCTTTACGTCTACAACACCCACATGATTTAAATCCCAGAATACCCACAGCAATGAATGTGGAGATACGATAACCATATCCCAAGGTAATCACATGGATTAATGCCTCTACCCAATCACCAATTTTGATGTGTTCTAAGAATTTACGCATTTTTATTTTGTTTTTGAGTTCTATGGTAGTATCTGATATTTTCTTTTTGTGTAACTTGTCTGAGATTATCAATGTGATTATTTAATTTATTGTTATCAACATGGTCAACCACAAATCCTTCATATAATGGTTCACCGTATTTGTTGAAGTGTTGATAAACTAATCTATTCAATCTGAGAGATGTTCTATAATTGTTTTCATTATAGATGTTAGCGTAGTAGTATCTACCTGTGCCGAATGATAATTGTATTTCTCGTAAATCACCTTGGTTAGGTCTATTTCCTCTTCCTAATGGTCTTGTGGTTAATACTCTACCGAAATTGGTGATGTAATATTCAGGAAAACCTTTAATAGTTTTCATTTCTTCACCTTGTTGCAATGCCGTGTAAGTTACTGGTCCTCTTTTTTTCATAATTTCATTCCTTTGTTTATAAATATTTGTTTTTAAAATTCTTGTAATTTTTCTGAACTTTTTGTTATATGAGTAGGGGAATCCTTTTTATTCAGTTCATTCCTTCATTGTTTTCCCCTGGTATCTTTATTTTCTCGAAGTGGAAGGTTTTATAATCTTCCACTTTTTTTATATGTTATCGAAAACTTTATCAAATTCTTCTTCAGTAGTAATTTTACTATTTTTAAATTTAAAGAAGCTACTATTAGTATTTTTATTATTATTTTCAATTAAAAATTCATCACCATTTACTATTTCAGCTTCAACTTCATCTTCATTTCCAGTATGGTTTTCACTAGGTTTACCATAAGGTAAACCATAAGGTAAACCATTAGGTTTTTTTATGGTTTCATTTAGGTTAGTTTCTGAAGTTAAGGGTTTTGAATCTTTTTTAGGTCTTCCACCATTACTACCATTTTTTCTTCTTGAATCAGTAAAGATTTTTCTATTTTCAATTTCCATTGCTAATCTATCATTGTAATAGTATCCATCAGCATGAAGTGGAAATCTTTCTAAAATAGTTTCATCTCCTCCAGCAAGTTGTAAATCATTTTTGGTAAGTTTGTTTTCTTTTTGATGTTGGTAGCAAAGTAGTAGAATATACTTTCCTCTTTGTTCATGTGTCATTGTAAGAGTACCCACTATAAAATCTTGTGTGTATAGTAATACAGCTGGGTCTTTACCATTTGTTTTTTTGTTTGCCATAATTTCCTTATTTAATTGTTTCTATATGTATAAATATACACAACTTTAGAAAACGAAAAGAATTTTACTATTTTTTTTTATTTTTCTATTGACCAATCTAAATTCCATTCATGGCAACCACTTGCCGTATCAAAATAAATTCCCTTTTCAACTCTAATTTTTTTAGTAAGGTTATGAATAAATCTCGAACCTACTTCACATCCATCATGATTCCAATATAAATCAAAACCATCTTTACTGATATTTGTAATATCAATACTAAAACTAATTGTCTCATCCATATTATCAGGTCTAAGCATAGTTTCATCCAATTTACTTAATTCTTTTCCAATTATTGAAAAGATTTCTTTAACCAATTTTTGTTTGTTCTTTTTCATTTTTTTTTATTTAATTTAATTTACATGCTTCCAACTCATTCTTCTTACAACTTTTTTTATTGCCATATAAGTTACACCATAATTTGATGCTAATTCAGTTATAGATTTATTGTTTTTTTCAAATTCAATTCTAATTTGTTTTACTAATTCAGGATTTAATTTAGCATCCTGATGATTTACACCTACATATTTTTTTTCTAAATGTGGTATTTTTGGTTTTGGAGGTTCGTATCCATTATTTTTACCTACAAATATTTTAGAATATCTTTCAAGATTTTTAATTCTTGTTGTATGTCCTCGTTTAATATCATCAGTAGTTATTTTAATTTTGGTGTTATTCTTTTTTCTTGTTAATCTACCTTTTGTTACCCTAACCTCTTGTCTTTTTAGCAAATCAACATAATGTAATTTAGAATCTCTTTTACCAAAATATTTTAATTGTAATTCTATTTCCCTATCACCGGCAGTTTTAGAGCAAGGATATGCCTCTAATAATATAAATTCTTGATACTTGCCAAGTCTTGGTCTAAATTTAGGATTTTGTGTACAACCAACTTTTAGTTTTCCATTCTCCTTAATTGCATAATAAACATAGTGTAATTTCATTTATTGTTATATTTGTTCATAAGACTATATAAAAAAACCCTCAATGGTTAAAAAAACTTTTACTTTTTTAAGTTATAATGTAAAGATACGAAAAAAAATTTACATATACAAATAAAAAATAAATTATTTTTGACATAAAAAACCCCAATCAATATTGAAAGGGGTTTTCCGTATAAATAAGGAATAAAATAAACTGATGGCACTCAAATTTATCTTACTTATAAATATTATGAAATCAAATTTTAAACAATTTTTCTTGTTGAAGTTGTAAATCGTTTCTTCTTTTAGCCTTTTGTTTTATCAATCTTCGTTTAGTTGTTGGTTTAACATATTCTCTTCTTTCTTTCAACTCCTCTATGTGGCCAGAAGCTGAAACCTTTTTCTTTAATACTTTTAATGCTTGGTTTATATCACCATTTCTAACTTTTACTGCTACTAATGAAACTCCCATTATCTATTATTTTGTTGTAAATATTTTATTTCAGTTCTTAAAGATGCAACTTCTTCTACTAATTTTAGTATTTGATTTCTCATCTCATCTTTTTCTTTTGAGGATTGTTCGAGTAAAGTCTCTAACTTACCGATTCTATCTTTACAATCGTGTTTTATAAAATCTTCTTCTTTATCTTTTCTTTCTGCTCTTTTCTCGTAATATCTCCATGCAGAGGCACCTGTCAATGTACCAAGTAAAGTTACCAATACCGTGTATATGTTTTCCACTATAAGAATGATTTAATTGTTACTAAATGTCCATCCATGTACGATGTATCGTAATCTTTACCAATTTCAGATTCAATTTCACCCATCAAATCTTGGAAATCAGCAACAATAACAGTTGCCTCATCAAGTTTTTCTTGTGTTGTAGAACCTGATTCAATTGCATCTTTTTCAATTCCAAATACATTATCTGCCAATTGTGCAGCAGAACGAATCATTCCAATAGTATCTTCGTTTAAGTTTGTTTGAGATTTTAAATCTTCAAATGTTCCTATGGCACCAGGGCAAATATAAAATTGTTTAGTTTGATAACCAAATACATCAATCTCTGATTCAGCCATTTCAACTGAACCTGATGCAGGTTCTCCTGAATAAGATGAATCAATTGATGGTTGTGCTTCAAACTTTTGTATTAGTTCTTGTTTTATTCTCAATGAGTTAAATCTAGCATTCACTCTATCATAAGGTGATGAGTGTTTACTCATATTTTCACTATCCCATTTTGATTTACAAATGGCATATGCTTGGTCTGATTCATAGGTTTGAGTTTCTTCACTCATACATCTACCGATGAATTCTTCTTCTGTTTCTGATTTTCCTGGATTAATTGGCATATTATTGTAATCTAAATCTAAAATTATTAAATGAAAAACTTACTACTTTATCTCCGGTAGTTAGAGTTCGCCAGTTACCTGAAGTATCTACTACGGGCACATTATATTGTGCAGGATTCTTTTCTGCTTTAGTATCACTACCACCCGAAATTCCATCACCAATTGGACCATTTATCCAATAAAGTTTATGAGTAGTTTGTGAACCATCTTCTTTAATCCATGTGGTACGCACAGGATTCGATGGTGTTGCAAGAGTTGTTAGAACTCTCCAAAAATCACCAAAAGTGGCATTTGGTGCCAATTTAATTAATTTGTTATGTGCAGAATTACTATTCATTTTTTTAACAAACTTTTTATATGTGATAATAAGATTTCTGCCTCATTATCATTCAAATCGTTTATATCTTTTGTAAATAATTGTGAGAACTTTTCAGTAGATGCCTTGTGTTCAAAGATACCCTCAATAGAGAATCCCTTGTATTTACCAGCCTTTACTTCTTCCCACACTTTATCATTATCAACTTTATATACACCGAACCAAGTTCCTTTAGGTAAAGTAAAGCCATATAAATTTGATTTATCTTTTCCTGATTGTTCAATAATCCAACTTTCGGTTAAGTAAACATCATTTACTTTTTTATCATGTTCAACCGTAACTTCCCCATTGTATTTGTTCTTCATGAACTTTCTTGCAATCTTCTCGATTTGTTCAGGTTTAAAGAATACATTATACATTCCCATTTGTTCATCCATACGAACAATCTTCTTGTGTGGGATTAATAATGGTCCTGCAACTAATCTCTTTTCAGTATCAACCGTTTGGAATTCTACCTTTTGTTTATTGAAGAATACAAAATCTCTTTCAATTGCAGGTTCTTCTACAAATGAATTGGCAAATACACCTGAATCAATATCATCATCTTCAATGATTAGTTCAAATAATTCTAAATCTTCAAACATTCTATTCATAATCTTTTATTATTTAACAAGAAAATCTTAAATTATCCACCAAAGGTAGCTGCACCATTCGTGCGTCTATCTAATGCTTGATTTGAAGATATATCTTGTGATACTACATAAGCTTTAATTGGTCTATCTTGTGCTGTTCCTATGGTTGCAGCAAGTTGTGTTTGAGGAGTTGCACCTGGCGTTGTTTGAACTTGTGGTATAGACATTCCTTGTGGTGATGCAAATGCTGGTGGTGCACCAACTGCTCCACCTCCACCACCACTAACACCTGCAGCTGCACCTGCTTCGTTTATTTGTTTAATACCTTGAACACTAGCAGCAATAACTGATGCAATTGATAATGCTCCACCGATTCTTGAAGGAATAAATGCAGGGTTAGGAATACCAGGAGGTAATATTGGCGGAACTGTATTCATTTGTGTAATGATTTTAGCAACTGCTGCTCCCTTTTCAATTAATAATCCTGCTATTGCTAATGCTTTGTTCTTTCCTGCTATTTGACCTAATAATTGACCAAACTGTGCATATAAATCAATATATTGTTCTTGAATTGCTAACTTAGCATCTTTTGCAGCCCTTTCAGTTTCAATCTCTTGGTCAGTAATCTTTAATCTTGCATCAGCAAATTTCTTTCTGATTTCAGTTTTTTGGAACTCATTAAGTTCTTCATTAGAAAGTTCAGTTTCTTCTTGTTGTCTGAGTATATCTCTTTGTTGAGCTAATCTTTCTAAATCTTGTTCAAAATCATAATCATATAATTTATTTTCTCTATCTAAATCTTCTAACTTAGCTTGTAATTCACTTAAACGAATACCTCTTTCTATCTCAGCCTTTTTCTTTGCTTCTTCTAATGCCTTCTTTGCAGCCTCCTCGTTTATTTTATTTTGAGTTTCAGTAAACCCTCTTAATTGAGAAACATAATCTGCCTCTGCATTAATCTTATCTGCTTGTAATGTTTTATATTCTAATGAATCTTTTTTGTAGAGTGCCATTTTATCATCTAAATCTTTCAATCTAGCTTGTTGTGCCAACTCTGCAAATCTTCTTTCTACATCTAACTTTTCTTGTTCAGTTTGTGCAAGTGTTAGTGCTTCTTCTTTTAATTTCTTTAATCGTGCCTCATCTAATTTATCCTCTGCCTCCATCCTCTTTATCTTTTCTTCTAAGGCTTTCTTGGCAGCATCTTCTTGTTCTTTTAGATTTTCTTTTTGAGTTTTGGTCATCTTCTTTGTACCTTTCTCAAAATTATCAACATTCTGAGTAAAGTTATCACCAAACTGAGTTACTGATTCTTTGGCAGATTCCCATGCACCTTTAAAATCACCTTTGAATAATTTACCAATTGCTTCACCTACTTTACCTATTGATTGTAAAAGTGCACCTATTGCTGAATAAACATATTTGAATGCAGAAGTTACTAATGGCATTACATCTAAAGCCAATTGAGTAAATTGTTCTATTGCTGGTTGTAAGGCATCAACTATACCTTGGAATAATTGTTCAAACGCAATAAATAACGGTTCCATCTTTTTCATGGAATCTTCCGTCTTTGAGAATGCAGCAATTAATGTACCAACTAAACTAACTATTAAACCAATACCAGTTGCCTTTAGGGCAAAACCCCATGATTTTGTTGCTAGTTCTACTTGTTTTAATCCTTTGAATAATTGACCTACGGGACCAGGTGCACCTTCAAGAGTACCTTTCAAATCATCTGCAGACATTGCAGAAGATTCCAATGCATCTCCAGTATCACGAATTGCTGCAGCAAGTTTATTAAACTCGGCAGAACCTGCAACAACTTCTCTTTGGGCCTTTTTTAAATCACGAAGTTTTTGTAAGGAATCTCCGGTATTGATTACCGCATCTATATCAATTTTTACTTTTTCTGCCATACCATATTCGTTTAATTAAATCTTTTGTAGATTTCCAATTGGAAGGTAATTCATATCTGCCTTTGGCAATATCAATATTATGGGAGTTACCATAAAACTTGTTTAGTTCCAAAATATTTAATAATTGTGAAATCATAAGTACTTTTATTATTTAACAAAAAAAACGAATTTAGTTAGGGAGTAGAGACCAGTAATCCTCTCTAAAGTGTGGATTAAGTTTAATTACACCTGATTCAGTATTAGTTCTATCAGTTATTTCGTATATTTCTTCATTAGGTTTATCACCCATACCTGATATATGGTACACACCCATCCCCCATCGGTATATCATGGTATATCTACCTAAATCACCAATATGGATATCTGCATTATTGTGGAATGTTAACCAATTATCCTCGCCGATAGATTTGTCGATAATCTTACCAACTTTTTTTAGATAGTTCCATTTATAACAATTGCCATTATTAATACTATCGCCTAATCCTTGGTATTGGTTATGTGAAAAGAAATAATGTTTCTGGTCTCGTAGTATATCTTTGTTTGGATATAGAGTTCTATACATCTCATTTATTTCTAATGCATGGGGTGAAAGTAAATCATCATCATCTAATCGGTATATCCAATCATATCTGCACTGAGTAAATCCCCATTCTAATTTTTTACCTACTGAAGAGAACCTTTCATCAAGGTTTATAATCTTAATATTAGGATGCTCAAACACATATTTTACATCAGGTGAATCATTTATTATCACCATCTCTGAACTTTCCTTAAATCGTTCGTATTGTAGTAAATACGAGTGTATTGCTTCTTCTAATAACCAACTTCTTTGGTAGGTTAGAGTTAAAATTGAGATTCCCATAGTTTTATATCTTCTTGTTGTTGGCCAAAAAATTCACCTCTTCGTGTTGTTATAGAGATTTCATCATGCCCTAAATCCATATTTTTTATCATGTATCCACCTCCTTTTACAAAACGAATAAGGAAATCATCACCACATGCAATCTTTAATCTTTCATCTATCTCTACCCAATTGTCCTTGTGAATGAAGAAAAGGCATCCCCATCCCCAAGGTCTCCCCACAATTGGTTCTCTCTCATATTGTAATTCTACATTCTCTCCATAGTAATTACCTGTCCACATTCCGGTCACACCCTCATCCATGTGATGTAACATCCAATAGAATATATCAGTATCAAATTCTATATCATCGTTTGATATACATAAGTTTTTGTATTGAGAAGTTCTTACTCCTAAATTCCACGCAGGATTTACGAATATATTTTCTTCTTGTGGTAGATATACTAACTTTTTTATAGAATCTAAATAGCTTGGTTTTAAGCTGGTATTATTATCAATTAGTATTATCTCACCTACTTCATGGCAATCGTTTAATTTTAGTAGGTTTCTATGGATTCTATCACTATACCACATTGTTGGTATGATTACCGAAAATTTACTTCCACTCATTTATCTTTTTCCTTACATCGTTTAACATCCATGTTGAAATAGAATACTCTTTGCTCTCATCAATTTCTTCTATCCATTCACTTTTTTCATTTTTGGAATGTAACCACAAGTGTGATACATAGGGGTATTTCTCCATTATCTCTGCATAGAACGATTTTCCTATCTCTTGGGTACATTTGTATTCACCCCATTTGAAATCGTTTACTTGCGGTAATTTCATCCATATATCACATAGTTCTCCACCATGATGGCATCTATCCCAAAACGAACTCCAACCAACAAAATCTTCAAATAGATAAAGTAAGGTCAAACCAAAGTTCCAATCTTCTTTATGTGTTGGCAACCATTTGATACAAGTTTCATTTGTGATTGATTGCCATGAGAAATCACCACCTATCCAAACTACTCCTTCGTTTTGTTGGAATTTGGTGTTGTTTAACATATCCCAAATAAAAGGAGATTTAGATTCCCAATTTTGCCAACAATCATTTCGTGGGAACATAGGGATTTCATCGTATCCTCTTATCTCTCTTGTAAATCCTGGCACACATCCATCAGGTTCTATCTTATTGTAGAATGAAGTATGTGGGTCATAACTTCTACAAATTGTATTCTTTGGTGCACGAATAGGGCCAATACATAAATCATCAGTATCAATATAAGTTCCACCAAACTGATATAATAAAATCAATCTAAATAAATCACTAAAATCTCTTGGGTTTGCTTTTCGGTATTGTTCTATCTTTTCTACTGACATTGGTATTCCTTCAAACCATGTATTATCGAATGGTAATACTTGTACGCCGAATTTATCATCAAATTGTTCTTGTTTAAGTGAATTTGATACAATAATAATAACATGATTAGGGTTGAATACTCTTGTAGAATACACACAATCTTGTAGAATTCTTAATCTATCAGGCCAAATGTGGCCATCCCAATAAAACCAAATTATATTAGACATGATTTCTTTTTTGTTTGTTGTATCCAAAACCAATAATACCACGATGCAGTATCTTGTTTAGGTTCAGGTGAATCAAATGGTAACTCATTCATGTATTTGGCTTTATAGAATAATCCTGATGTATCGTTTACTACACCAGCATTATGCATAATATTCATTTTAAAATAATCTTCTTTTGATGATGTTCCCCATGAAAAATCAAAATTTGGATGAGTTATAGTTTTTTTACCCATTAACCAACCTTTCCAAAGAACTGCCCACATATCTGAACACCATATTTGTATTTCATGATATGGAACTCTTGGTGGTGAATCGGGGGAATGTGTATGTGCTCTATCTAATGCAATTTTTTCATTATTTAAATCAGTAATTTCTTTAAACATTCTATCTGATTTAATTTCTACCCAATTCCAATAATCATAATCTAAACCTTTCATAATGTATTGTGCACCGATACAATTTAATTCATTTTCTTTTACCAATTCTTTTGGTATTTCCATGATATCGCACATTGCATCCAATACATCTTCACCTTTACTGATAATATAATCATGTCCTATATACCATCTTACATCAGAACCATACCAATTATCATCTTGAACCATTTCAAAAGTAATCCATTCACTTGGATTTCTTGTAAAAAGAATATCACAATCATGATAAAAGATTGCATCCTTTACCAAATAGGGGTGTTGTTGGAAATGTTGTTTTAGGATATTAGGACGAATAGAAGAGATATAATGTTTATTTTCTCTTGTATCATCATAAAAAAAGAATCTTGCTGGATAAGTGTTTGCAAGTTTAATCCAATCTTCAGGAATAACTCCATTTACTTTCCAACATACAATATCCATATCGTTAGGATTTACTCCCATTGACATGAAGTTATTAATCATTACTTCAACCTGCCATCTATAATAGTTCGTGGCTGGTTGTGCACAAACATACCTTACTTTTCTCATACCAATAAATATAACCTTTTTAAATTCTTATAATGGAACACAATTTCCACTAACACAAACTGATATATCAATTACAACTCCACTTGAATCAATTTGTGCAACTCTAAATGGACCAGTATCAGTATCAGTAGATACATTTGAGTATGCAACCCATCCTGCAACTCCACCTTGACCGTAGATTGTATCACCAAGTGTTAAATCAAAGTATCCACCATCAGCGTTAGTTAAAGTTTGGATTAAGTAATTGGTATTACAATAATCTGAACAAGTTCCTCTAACTGCACCATGAGTATAAATTGTTGAACCGGGTGGGGTAAAATCACAATGTATTGAATCACCACATTCGTATGCTACAGCCGAGTAAAGAGTTGCATCAGGAGCTGATGGTGAGAATGTATCTGATAAAATTGTTCCACATAATACATCTCCTGCACCTAGCGTACCAACTTGGAATTGTACTACATCTCCAACATTAAACTCGTATGTTTGTGCAGTATTATAATAATCAGATGTATTACATTCTTCAATTAAGTAATTATAAACTGCTGCAGTAGTAGTACTTGTAGTAGGAACTGCTGTGGTTGTACTCGTTGTAGGTGAAACGGTTGTAGTGCTGGTCGTTGTTGGTGAAGCAGTAGTAGTACTTGTTACAGTTGGATTTTCAACTACCTCATTTGTACAAGAACCTTTTGATATTAATTTAATACATACAGCACTATCATCAACGGTACAATACGCAAATGAACCAACTGAAGGTAAGAAAATATTAGTACAATCTGCAGATTGTGTATATGTGTTACAATCAGCAGAATATTGCACAGAGAAGTTAGGTCCAGCATTTGAACCTAATTGTGTTAATGTTATTTTTCTTACTTCGTTTGCCATGTTTTATTGATATTATATCTCAGTTATAGTAACACTTCTTGTAAAATCTGTCCAACCAGTTGATGAATTATCTTTCATAACATTATTCAAATTAACAAAATTTGTCTGATTAAGATAAGATGCAGTTTCATATAACACACCATCATAATAATCTTCAAATAATATATTAATAGGTCCTGGTATATAAGCATCAGTAGATGATGTAAATAACTGATTCCATTGGGTTTGATTACTATCTATAAATTCAGCATCGGTAACTATTGTTGTACCATTAGTAATGGTAGTATTAATAAAATATGTAAATGGATTAGTAGAATAACGATAACCAAGTTCCGTCCAATAACTACCAGTTCCACTTAAATTTACTTCTAATCTAATATTTTTATTTGGAGAAGCGGTGGTTGTGCTGGTTGTTGGAGCAACAGTTGTTGTAGTAGGCGAAAGCGTTGTAGTAGGAACTGCAGTTGTTGTGCTGGTTGTTGGAACTACAGTTGTTGTGCTCGTAGTAGGCGAAACCGTTGTAGTAGGAACTAAAGTAGTTGTGCTAGTAGTAGGTGAAACAGTAGTTGTGGGAACTAAAGTAGTTGTACTCGTAGTTGGAACTGCAGTTGTTGTACTGGTTGTTGGTGAAACTGTTGTAGTACTTGTGGTTGTAGGAACAAGACCTTCAATTGATGAACTGAAATAGAATGAACAATCAAGTTCATTTACTGTTGCTGCATCTGAAATGATTGGACCTAATAATTGTATCTTACAAGTTCCATTCTTTAAGTTATAATCATTTATTGCTCGTAAATGGTAATAATTTCCTCTCCATTGAACGATATCATTCAACTCCATCTCGAAGTAATCCGCAAGTGGAATAATTGCACTAGCGTTGATTAAACGAGTTCTTGGGTTATATAAAAGGGAAACATATTTATCCCAATATTGTGTATATAAAGAGCCAGTAGGTGTAACTCCATAAGGTGGAGTTTCATTATAGAATAAAAGTGAATTAGAGCCAGTACTTGGTTCTAACCCATCATAATAATCAAAATAAGGGAATTGTTCTCTTTCTGAAACTTCTACATTTGTTGAAGAACCATTTTGATAATGCTGTATATAATATGGTTCACAATCCTTTAATCCATTATAAAAATAAATGTGCGGGAGTGTTCTAACCGGTTGATAATTTACCGATGAAATAAAGGTTGGAATATATATTTTATTTTTTACAGCCATAATCTAATTTTATTCGCCAGAGAATCCTATTGCCTTAAAGTAACAAGTTGTTGCTGCAATATCTGCTGCCTCTACTATATATGTATAAGTTGAACTTGAACTTGAACCTAAATCCAAATCAGTTTCAACACCATCTAAATCTCTAACAAATCTCCAATCATTTGTAATACCACCACCGGTGAAAGTAAATGTAATACTTGTTCCTTCTGCTACAGTTCTTCCAGTATATCCACTATCAGGGTCATTATCAAATCCACTTGCCATTGGTGAGTAAACCGATGTGAATGCATTTACAATAAATTCAGTTCCAATTTGAATAGAACATTCGGCTGATGCAAATGAAGTAAATTCAGTTGTAACTGATGCTTGTGCTAAGAATCCAACTGCTCCTTGTGTTGCAGAACCTGATGTTCCAGTATTTGTTAAATAAACTAAAGGAGTAGATGCAAATTTAGTTTCTACTTTAAACTCACCTTGTGAGAAGAAGTTTTCAGTATCTATATAATATGTTTTACCATATTCTCTATTCTCTGCTTTAGAGAATTGCTGAGATACATAATCACCATCCAATTTATCACCGAATTGTAATTGATTAACAGCAAGGTTGTTTGCTGGTATTACTTCTATTTTATCGTTAAGATTTATATATTTGTTAAAATCTTTTGTTGCACCTTTATTGTACCAATTGTTAAATGTTTCTACAATAAACTCTCTTGGTTTTGTTTTATTTGGGTAAATAACTAAATTATATTTCTTTTGTACCGAAGTTATAAAATCAATCAACTTAATACCACTTGTACCATAAGGCATATTCTGGCCTATGTTCATAACTAATCCATCTCCACCTTGGTTTACTTTTGTTACTTGTAAGTAACCTTTTGTAGAATTATCAGGATTAAGTGTTACTTTAAAATTACTACCACCTTGATTTTCATATCTTAAATAAAATTCATAACTATCTACATCTAAAGTATCCGAATTCCATTCAGTTAATAATTCAAACTTTTCAGTTTTTGTTTGTGGAGAATTATAAATTTGAATATCAGTTAAATAATTGTTTATATTTGTAAGTTCAATAGTAGAATCTATATTATTTAATGAATCTTTTATTTCTAAATAAAATTGTGGGATTCCATTGCCAGTTGCTGATGAACTTACTTCAAAATTTAAATTTAATAATCCTCTTAATCTTGATGCAATTCCTAATGAATATTCTAAATTAGAATTAATTGAATCAGCCGGATTTTCTTGTATGTTAAACCATTCTAACTTAACTGCAGAACCTGCATTCATTACTAAATCAGTTCCACTTCCACTTACTGGTGCAATCTTAAATAAACCGTATGTTTCTAAATCATAATTTGTAAACACTGGATAACGAAGATTATTATTACAAATCATGTACACATTATCCAAAAATGGTTCATCCCAAAATGAAGATGAGTATGTATAACCAAATTGTTGGAATATAGCATCCCATACTTTCTTTATACGAATTGCAGGTTTAAAATCTTGTACACATAATGAACCCGATGGTGAATCTATACCAGTTAAGTTTTCTTCGGGTGTATATTGTATTTTTTGCCCATACTCAGCAAGAGGATAAACAATATCTCCATCAAACAAATCTCCATTCCAAGATGCAGATATATTTTCGTAAGATGCTGTATGATTGAATTGTGCTAAAGAAGAAGTTAAATCAGTTAGATAATATCGGTTGATATCTCTACCAAAAGAACTCAATCCTCCGTATATAGAAATCTCGTAGGATTCAACGAATTTGTTTGCATATACATTTACTTGGTTTAATTGTAAATAACCCTGAGAAATGTATATACCATCGAAATCGAAGTATGCAGGAACTTTAACATTGGTTCTAAACAAGTATGGATTCTCTACTGCAATGTCATAAACATGCTGAAAGAATGCATCATTAGTTTTAGTGCCAGGAATAGTAATTTGACGAGTAAAATCAGAAGGTAGAACACCTAAATCAAATAAACCCGTAACATTATCTGATACGAGTATTTGTTCATCAGAGAAAGTATCGAGTTCTTCATACCCATTACTTCCTGATGCCATTAACCTGAAATTAAATCCTTTACTACTATTAACTCCCATTAGATAATCAGTTTGTATGTTTGTCCATAATCAAAATCAAATGCATATTGGATTACTTTATCCACTACGCCAGTTTTGAATTGAATAGAATTAGTTTTTATTGTGATTGGTCTTACTTTATCAGTTGGTTCATCATATACCCAATAAATCTCATCACTAACCATAAGTTGTTTAAAGATTTCGTTATATGCTTCATCTACCCAATCAGTATTTACTCTGATTGATTCCGAAGTATCTACGAGGTAGTTTAAGTTATTGGAATCATAATCGTTATACGATAAACTTGAACCTCCCCATGAACCGATTTGTGGCTGGTAAACTGAACGATTAACATTAAATGTTTTCGTGTTTACCATGTTGAAGTTAAAGTAATCAAATTGACCGTATCTATTTTTCCACTTAATTCTAATATTTGGATACTTCTGATTACAAGTTAAGTTGTAAGTTATTGGTGTTCCCATAGGAGTTACACCATTATATGCTTGAACAGTAAAATAATCAATAGATGCCGCAAATGGAAATCCACTTTCACTTTGTCCAATTGGATATTGGTCTATTTGACCAGATGTTGCAGTTGATGATGCTAAACTATATACTGCAGTTCCATAAATCGATGTATAAACGATTCTATCAGGAGTTGAACCATAACCATAGTCACCAACATAAACACCGCTTAACCCCACATTAAAATCAAAGCTAGATTGTGTTACCGGTCCATCTGTCATTAATGGCCAATGTGGAGTCTTCTCCCATATACTCTGAGAGATTGGTTCTTGGAAAAGTGAGTATCCATCAATGTATTTATCTACACTTGATGTAATATGAGAACCAGTTACATAAGTTGTTCCATCAAAATATTGCCAATATCCATCCACCGTAAAATACTTTACATTTGATGGATTTGCTTCTAATAAATCAGTAAGGGTTGAGTTAAGTATTCTACTTACATCAAATATACCCACATTAGATTCATTAGGATATTTTACCAAAGTATAATTTGGTGATGATGGTTGTGCTGCTTCTGCACCTGCCCAATAGTATAAATCTAATACATACTGAAACGATGATGATGTTATCACGCCAGTACTTTCACTCAAAGTAAATGCAATGGGTGATTGTGCAAGATTAAGTTTAGGTGGTGTTTGTGTGATACTTAAAGCCATACTTGTAAATCATTTATATATTTAACCAATTTTTCTTAAAAAAGTATGGAGGGTTATGTACTCTTTAATTCTTTAACTATCATTTCTGCATAATCATCAGAAAACTCTTTAATGAATTTATCCCATTCTTTTTTAACCGATGGGTCTTCTAATGCCTTTTTACCAAAATTCCAATTACCTTTTCTTTCTGCAGTTTCTTTTAATTTAGTTCTTTTTACAACTGCCGGTGGGTCATTAAACCATTTACCATATTCTGCTCCAGTTGGTGCAATATCTAAAGATACTGAAATTACCGATTTATTTTGGCCATTTATTACCTTAATAATGTTAGAAGGTCTATTGGCTTGGTTTATTTTTCTTTTAAGATTACCGGTATCCTTTGGTGCATAAAATAGTGCAACATTCTTAATCTGATTTGCTACTTGATTAAGTTGTTTACTACCCTTAATAATTGAATTTAAATTAGCCATAATTAAGGAATAGTTGTAGTTGTTGTAGTTGGTGGTGGACAACTCCATGTAATATTTTGAAAATCAGTTAAAGTTTCAGATAAAGTATCTTCTATTTGACCATTCCATGCATTTACACCAATAATACTTCCTGAAAAATAAGGTATAGTTCCTAATGTTGAATTACCAAATTTGCCAAACCAATTTTTAGCACTCATAGTAGCTACACTTGTACTTGCATATGCAGAACCGGTAACACTACCACTACCTATTAAATTTAAATCCTCATATAATTTAATAGAATTATTTCCACCATCAAATAATAAACTGTACATATGCGGATTATTATCCAATGTAATTGAACCTGAAGTATATCGAGGGTAACCAGGATTTGTTTGAGAAGCCAATCTAGCATAATACATCATAGAATTAGATGTATCTATCCACCAAAAATCAGAGTTTTCTGGTGTTGTTGGTATTGCCCAAACTGCCATATTACCACCGGTATTATTTATACTTCCATAAAATTGTAATGAAAAATTATTACTAATTGGTATTCTTCTACTATCGGGAGTAACTACTGAACCTGTTACTTCTAATCCATTTATTGTACAATTTAATGGCCAATAAGGATATGTTGTCCAGTTACCCATAAAATTAATACCACCATAAGTTAAATCATCATACCAAAACTTATTTAATGAAGAACTCTCAATATATCCTTCGATAGTTGGACCATATATTTGTGTTAATAATGTAGCTTGAGTAGTTGTGCTAGTAGTTGGAACTAATGTAGTAGTGCTAGTAGTTGGAACTAATGTAGTAGTGCTAGTAGTTGGAACTAATGTAGTTGTGCTTGTAGTTGGCGATATAGTTGTAGTACTTGTTGTAGGTAAAATGCCAGTTTGGCATTCTATACAACTTCCATAAAAATCTAATGGTTTAAGATTTACATAATCCCAACTATTAAAATTAGTTACTTCTGAATCAACATAAAAACAATTTGTAGTTGTTCCAATTTGTGATGAAAAATAATCCCCAACATTTACACTACCACTAATTACAGCATATTTGTATTCAGATGTTAAACAATCTTGTATCTTATATCCATTACCATCAGGCGATATCAAAAAAAAACTAAAACGATTTCTATCATTGTGAACCGTAAGTGTGAATGTACACACCCACCCTGCCAGGCCATTATTAAACCTATCTTCAAATGGTTCACATAATATATCTGAAATTATTTCAAATCCATCTACACCATTCGCAGTATATGATGTTAAATCGTTTATAATTGCAAGTGTGTTTGCGTGTATATCAACTGTATCATCTACTCCATAGAATGGAATAGTTTGAGTGTTGAATGCTCCACCACTTTCGTTATTTCTATTTTTGATTTTATCTGCAAGTATAAGTTGTATTTCCCATTGAGTAGTAGTACCAACAAAGTTAGATGACAAAATAGATACATTACCCACTGGGTATTGTGGGAATTCTCTTGTATCAAAATCTTGAATCAATCCTTGTGTAACTACTTCAATTGAAGGATGATTATTCATAATTGTTTTGAAATAATTCAAAACATTATAATATAATGTATAGTTTACACCTGAATTATGAACTATTGCTGCCATAAGTTATTATAGTTGTATCCCACCAAAATATTGATTTGTTTGGTCAGGATAGATTTGAGTTTGGTTTCCAACTGATTGTAAGTACTGAGGTATTTGATTAGAATAAGAAATCAAATAATTTTGTAATCTTAAAGCATAATAATCAGCATTAGTTTGTGCTTGTTGTTTAAGATAATCTATCTCTGTCTTACTTGGTGCAACACCTTGTTCAGATTGTTGTTTTACTGCACCATTTGATTTAAATTGAACTGCACTAAATGGGATGTATTCTACACACGCATACCATATAAGTGTAGGTTTGATATGGTCTGATAATAAATCTTGGTAATACACACTTAAATCACCTATAGTCCCATCTTCTATTTTCAATGAAAGATAATCATATAGGACAGTTCCAATTAAGTTCTTTATATACTTTACTTGTGCAGTTACCATGAATGGTAATAATGCATCAGCATCTATTGCACCTTGTAGTGGTGTGTTTTTGATAATATCATTTCTTGTTATGAATAATGCGGTAGCCATATCTTATATTATTTAAAAATTGTTTTAAAATGTGCTGAATTAGTACCATGAGTTCTGATGAATTGTAATTCCTCATTATCTCTCTTTATGGTTTCTTGTTCAATATCCATATCAGGTTCTTCATCAGGAGTTGCCATAGAATCATTTACATCATCTTCTACTTGGTCAATTGTTTTACCTGTCTCTTCTGCAGTTTGAGAAAGAATTACCAATGGAGTTAATTGTTCAAAGTACAATTCTAAATCAGGATGTCCACCTTCAGTTAATGCCATATTGATAAAGTTTAACAATAGGTTTTGGAATGGTTGGATTGTCATCGTTTGTAAGATAGAGAATGCCGTTTTCATTTCTTCTGATTGAGAAGAGAAACCATTGTTTGCAGTTCTAATACCAAACAATAAAGGTGAAGTAATCTTATGTCCTACCAATATTCTATCTTGTGCATATTCTGCAATGTATTGGAACTTCTCATGTAAGTTATCAATCTGAATTGGAGTAATAGTAGGTTGGTTTTCTTTATCATCGTTAAATGATACCATAAATCTACCACCATTATTAGTGCCAGTAAATTTAGCATACAATAAATCTTCGATTGTTTGTCTTTCTTCAGGTGCCGGAACTCCATTGTTAAAATTAATCATCAAAGTAGGTAAGAACCCATTTGTGATTGAATTTAAGTGAAGATTAGATAATTCACCTTCTGCAATTGCAAATTGAAGAGCAGATACCCAATCAGGTAAAGAATAATAATATAGATTAGGTGTATAATCTTTGATATATAGGATTTCTCTTTTTTCATTAGATGTACCAAATGCAGGGATTTTAATTTTATCCTTTATCTTTCTCTGGTCTTTCCAATCAGTACAATAGTAGAAATTCTCTACTCTTGTATTATCGTACAATTTCTCTGCACGAAGGGTTTGTACTGGTATATGATAGAACTTGATTACTTTTGTATGGTCATCATTCCAATATACTTGATACGCAGCATTACCATACAATTTCAAATCGAATGATACTCTCTTCGTTTCTTCTTGTGGTATAATCTTCTCAAATCCCTTTTGTAATTCAGGATTGGAAGTATATAACCCCTTACCAAAGATTAAATCTGCTAAGTTATTTACTGAGGTTGAGTTAGTAGTTGAATCGTTATATGCCATAACAACTGCATCCCAAAAATCATCTTGGCCAAATAGACCAAACGGCACCCACGCATATCTTGTTTTTGTATCTTCTGATATTTGTGGTAGAACCGAATCTGAAAAGTTTACTACACTAAACTTACCTTCTCTTTTAATTGATTGTGTATTCATCTTATGGTAAAATTATATATCTATTTATTGTATCGTTTGAAATGTATGGATAATCACCACCTTCAGGTAAAGGTGTTTGGTTAACATAATTTGGTTTATCTTCACTTTGTGATACGAAGAATGCAAGAGAGCCTCTCCATGATACATCACCAACTACTAATGATTCAGAACCTGATGGTCTATATTTTGGATAGATTGTCATTCTAAATTCATTACCAACAGGCGTATCAAAGTTTGTTTCTGCATCAAAATCTACACTAAAGGAAACGAAGGATTCGTATTCTGAATAACTCCATGCAGACCCACTTAAATTAATTGTTGGCCAATTCTTTAATGTGGTCATATCTTGTAAATCAATACTCAATACTTCTGAACCACTAGGTAATGGTTCTACTCTAATACAATATTGATTGGTGGAATTCGTGAAATATGTTAGCATTATCTATGATTTATCTATTATTATCTTATATATAACAACGCATTATCTATAAATAGTACGAAAACAAAAATCCCCACCGAAGTGGGGATTTGAGTTTATATATAGTGGAACTCTATAAGAATAGAGTATTGCTCCCTATATCAATTCTATACTGAATTATGAATTAGTTCCGTACACAATTGTTGGTTGAGTAGTCAATCCTGCGAAAGCACTTGTGGTGGTTGAACCTGATAAGAACGATGCAGGTAATTTCTCCATACCTGTGAAAGTAGTTGAATAACCGTAAAGGTCACCCATTGCTCCACCTGTTTGGATAGTACCAGCCGTTAAATCAGCACCTTCTTTTTCACCAACTAACAATGCATCACCATTCATTGTCCATACTACGATTTGTGGTCTACCATAAGCCAACAACTTTAATTGAGTTGTCATCTCGTTGGTTAACTTCTTCAAGTTCAATGTTAATTCTTGAGTGAAGAAAGTTGTACCATTATCTCGTGATGTATTTACAGTTTCAGTATAGCTGCTGTTTCCTTTCAACTCGTAGTAATATACGGTTGAGCCAGATGGTAGAGCAGTCACTTCACCATTTCCGTCTTTGGTAAAAGAACCAGTAGTAAAGTTTAGAAAGTAAACTCCTTGAAGTCCACCTACTGAATCTTTACACACTTCATTTCTTCCCGCTGTTATGTTACAAGCCATACTTTTAGTGTTTTTGTTTAGTTAGTTAATTAATATGCTCCGTAGTAAACGATATCTTGTCCAATACCGAATTGTACGCCTGCAGTGTATCGCATGA
>Ga0222714_10001692_pt1 | contig 24580 bp, 19 predicted proteins | sample C33_3DmetaG_FD_165048 | JGI IMG/M metagenome (GOLD analysis project Ga0222714, IMG submission 165048) | Estuarine water microbial communities from San Francisco Bay, California, United States - C33_3D | ecosystem: Environmental > Aquatic > Marine > Unclassified | place: USA: California...
CGTGAACGTCTACATGTCGCTCCCCTACTTCTACGCACACATGTTGCGGTATATTGACACGCCGAAATACCGCGGGAAATACGCAGACGTCATCCGCGACGAACACGCCATCGCCGCCAACCCCGCCGCACTTTCCGCCCGTGCCGCGCGCTTGGACGAATTCAAGGACCGGTGTTCGCTCATTATGGCCGTCGGCCCGGGGTGGACGAAAGACGGCGGGATTGTATGCGGACACTCCTCCTTTAGCAATTTCCTGGACGCACAGTTTTGTAATGTCCTCCTTAGGATAGAGCCGGAGGCGGGGGATGGGTGCGCGATGGTGATGCAGAGCGCGCCTGGGGGTGTCTGGAGTATGACCGACTTCTTCGTGACGAGCGCGGGAATCATCGGCACCGAGACGACCATCCGCGGATTCAATGCCTTTAGGCTGCGCGACCCGATTTGCTGCCGTATCCGCGAATGTATGCAATACGGGCGAACTTTAGAAGAATATGCCGAGAGATTACAGAAACGGAACTCGGGGGATTATGCGTGTTCGTGGATGTTCGGGGACGTCCGCGGCAAGCCGCGGATTATGCGTGTAGAACTCGGACTGAATTACGTAAATGTAGAAACGACGCGTGACGGGTTCTTTGTGGGATTCAATTCAACCTATGACGAGAGAATTCGGAATATAGAATGCTCGGGCGCGTTGTCATCCAAGGCCGCATCGACGGGCGCGACGGGTGTGGGGATGATTGACGCCGGGGACGGATTTCGTGACATCACGTCCAGTATCGGGAACCGCCGCGTCCAATTGGAGAAACTGGCGGAGAAGTATCGCGGGAGGTTGGATACGACGGTGGTGAAACGCATTATCGCGGACCATTATGACAATTATTTAGGAAAAACGGCGCCGAATTCGCGGACGATTTGTAAACACTCCTACGGAAGCGGAAGCGGAGCTGGAGTGGATGGCTCTGCCTCTGGCTCCGGCTCTGCCTCCGCTCCCTTCAAACCCGTGGGCGCCTATGACACAAAAGTCGCGGATAGTGCGTCCATTCGCCGGATGTCGTTTTTGGCGCATTGGGGGCCGCCGTGTGGGACGCCCTTCATTGTGAAGGAACATATGAAGAAACACCCGGAGTGGAAGGACTGGGAGGAGTATTTAGCGGATTTTCCGAAGAGGGGGTGGGTGGAGGCGTGAATTGATGAAAGAAATCGCGTTCTACGAGACGGCGTTGAAAAAACGTGGTTGAATGGATTCTCAATATTGGAAGAATAAAATATTGAGAATATGTATAAGAGACGATAATAAGATGGTTAGTCGTAAGGTTAGTCGTAAGAATAATAAAAGAAGGATTATGAGAGGAGGAGGAGACCCCCCAGCAGCGGCAGAAGAACAACAATCACCAGCAGCGACAGAAGAACAACAATCACCAGCAGCGACAGAAGAACAACAATCACCAGCAGCGACAGAAGAACAACAATCACCAGCAGCGACAGTAGCAGACCAAGCAGCAGCAGGAGTAGACCAAGCAGCGGCAGTAGACCCAGCACAAGTAAAACAAGTTAAAGAATTAGCAGCAGCAGCACTAGCCGATGGTTCGCTGCAGACTGTAGCATCAAACTCAACCAACGCCGCAGCCGGACCCCCCAAAGGCGGCGGCCGTCGTTCCAAGCGCCGTCGCCAAAAGAAACCTTCCAAGAAGTCCAAGAAGGGCGGCCGTTCTCGCAAGAATGGCTCCAAGAACCGTCGCAAGCATTCGCGCAGGCGCTAAATCGGTTATTCCATTATTTTTTCAGCAATATAGCAAAAATAATGGGCGTGCGTGGTTAACGGCGTTTGGTGGAGCGTTTGGTGGAGAGGCGGCGGCGGGTGCGTTTGGTGGAGAGGCGACGGCGGGTGCGTTTGGTGGATTTACCACTGCCACCACCTCCTTTCCAAGGTTTTTTAGTTTCCGGCGGCGGGGAACGTCCAGGATGATAAAACATACGTAAATGTTCAGGATTTTTTCTATAACAGTCCGAACCATGTGGACACGCTGGTTTATTTTCAGAGTGTGTACCTCTGTTGCGGGATTGAGCTTCGGGAACGCGATGGGAAAGAGTGGGCAAAACCACCGGTGCGGCAGGCGCAGCTTTAGGGAGGGAGAGTGCGGGGCGTTGTTGTCCGATAATGGGTCCTGGAGTTTTTTTCTTTTTCTTGATAACTGGCTGCGTGGGCGCGTAACGGAATTTGCTGGTTTCATCAGTAAGTGTTAACAATGGTTTTAATTCTGTCTTAACTATTTTACGAGTTATACTTGCGGTTAGGTTGGCGTGTGTTTTGACCCTAATTTCATCCCATGATTTAATATCAGTTTTTGGTTTTGGTTTTGGTGTATCATCGGGCACAGTAGGACATTTCAGTTCCTTTAACTTATGTTTACATATTACAGATATTGTAATCTGTATCGATATATTATCAGGTATGTCAATTTGTAACTGTTGAGTAAATATGTTATGAATAGCCTCGATTATGGCTCGTATTTCGTCTTTTGGTTCCGTTGTTATCATCAAAAAATTACCAATATCAATAACCGCTGCGTTTAATATACGTTCGTTGTCTGTCAATCCAACAAGGCCTGCCAAATTAGATAATTGTTCACATAATTCCGGAGAACTGGGACCTAGTTCTAGAATACGCAACGCAAAATAGTGAATAAATTTCAATAATAAGACGGATATTATTCGTTCTCCTCGGGATTTTATAATTGTGTTTTCGGTTCCGTCACTGTATGTATTTATTACAGTATGTGGTGTTGATAGCCTAGTAAACAAATAATAGAAAGCATCGTTAATAGTTATTTCTTGTGATGTATGTGTCGATTTAAAAACATTCATAATAAGGTCGTTTGTATCAGGATTAATTGCCGTTTCCCAGAATAAATCGAATAGTATTCTGAATAACGATTCTTCATCATTTGAATAATCCTTACTTAATTCTGTGTTATAATAATTAACTCTTTCTTGTAAAGGGTCTTCCATCTGTATTACACCGACCGGAAACAATAATAAACCTATATATATTCATAGTATTAAATGTCATCCGCCGCCACCGCTTCCCTCCCCGACACCATCGCCATTCTCTCGGAGATATGGAATACAAACGCGGCCATCCCCGGCAACGAATATATCCTCGAACGAATCCACGCCTATGTGAAAACCCAGCTCCCGCAATCCATCAAAAACTACCAGACCGCGCACGCCGAACGCGAAACCCGGAAGAAATCTCTCGCAGTCACCGCCGACGAAATCACGGAGACCTTCCTAAACAAGACCAAATATTTCTATTGTCCGGCGTCCGAGTTGTATTTCACATATAACAACCAGGTCCGATATTCGTTGATACACGAGGATGAGATTCATCACCGGATTCTCTCTTTCACCTCGTCCACACCCAGCACCTTCGGTGCTTCCGCGGACTCGGTGACTATCTCGGCATCTGTCTCGGAAGCCTCCGGCGCCAAAGGCACCTCCGCATCCTCATCAGTCGCCTCGTATGGTGGCGCGAATATAGGCGCGGTTGACGGTGCGAGTGCGATTGGTGGTGCGAGTCCGAGTCCGAGCGCAACCGTTACCACGAGCATTAGGTATAAGATTAAAAACAAAATCATCAAAAGCATCCAATCCCGCGATATTCTCTCCTCCATCCCCGAATCCCGCACCATCCAGAATGTCATCGGGCTCCTCTACCCCGCGCTCTTCCGCACCCGCGATCACGCCAAGTATTTCCTCACCATCCTCGGCGATATTCTCCTAAAGAAGTCCGCTTCCGCGTCGGCTTCCGCTTCCGCGTCCGCTCTCGTCTACTTCGTCCCGCCCCTCGCCAAGGAGTTCATCAAAGATTTGGGCGCGGAGTGTGGCGGTATCTTCGGGCTAAACTCCGGCGCGTTTTCCACCGCATTCAAGTTCAAATATTATGAACACCAGTATAAGGATTGTCGGATTGTGGATATTCACGCCACCGCCGCAGCCGCCGCGTCGTCGTCCGTGTCGTCCGTGTCGCCCGTGTCGACCGTGTCGCCCGTGTCCTCGTCGTCCGCGTCCCTTCTACGTCTCTCGCACCTCCCCGATTTGAAATCCGCCGTCATTGACCTATTCTGTGTTGCCGCGCATTATTCGCACCGGTTCAGCAATGCGGACGATTTCTTGCGCCTTCATTGTAAGACACCGGAAGTCGCCGCCCACGCTCGTTTTTTGTGTGAACGCACCGACCCGCAAATCATCAGCGAGTTTGTAGAATACGCGACGGAGCCCGCGTCCGCCGACCACGAGATTTCAATGACGAATATGCTCTATCTGTGGAAGATGTATCTCTCGGAGTTTCGATTGCCGACGATGTTTTTTGCCGCGACATTGCGCGCGAAGCTGGCGGAGTATGCCGGGTCGACGGCATCGGACGCATTCCCCCACCGCACCAGTCGCTACCTCCCCGTCGTCAGCCAGTTCCGCCAATTTTGGGGCGAGCATTGTGTCATAAATGATACAGAAATAGAGTTGGAAATTGATGAACTTTCAACACTATTCAAGGACTACGCCGCCGCTTCTGCGTCGGCGTCTGCATCGGACGCGACTCTTCTCGGTATACTCCGACATTTCTACCCCGATGTCGTCATTGAAGACGATAAGTATATCCTAAATGTGGGGTGCGGGCTGTGGAATAAGAACGCCGAAATCAACGAATACCTGGAACAATTCCGCGACCACTGTGTCGCCCTGAATCTCTCGTTCCCTCAACCGTTATACAACGCATACGAATATTATTGCGGGAAGTGCTACTCCGCGGCGAAGCGGCGCATTATTAGCAAGCGGTATTTTGAGAAGTATTTCGTGGAGGAATACGCCGAATACCTGGACGAGAATGGGATGATTACAATAAAGTGGTGGGTCGCGGACTACGACGACGAGGCGGACGCGGACGACGATGCCGACGCCGCGACCTTGTAATAAAAATTCGAGAGAATCGCGTGCGTTTCTTTCTTCGCCTCGGGATGAAACATAAAACCGTATACGCGTCCTTTTTCAAATTCAAACGCAGCCGCGCGGCGCCGGCCATCGCGGAACTCGCGAAACCACGCAATCTCTCGGACACCTGCTTTCTTGGCGGCGGGGGTGACGACAGGGAGGTCGTGGAAATAGACATACGCGTCTACTTTTCGGGTGTTTTCTTTACAATGAAATATCGGGTCATTTGAGAGTTCCACTTTTACATCCTTATTCCAATAACTATTGTATGGAATAAGGTCACCTCCGTAATAGGTCATTAAAAATTGGCAACCGTGGCATATTCCTAGCACAGGTAACTTTGGAAAATGGAACAGATAATACAGTTCTAATTCTAGTTCGTCCTGTGGTTCATCTGGGTGAATGCGATACCTCGAACCGGGAATAATCAACCCACATATATCTTTACGCTGAATCATTTCGGGGTCACATTTCGCTACGATTTCATACGGTATTTTTCGTGTCTTGAACATATCATATATTTGCTTAAGTTGGTTTACATTATTAGGTTTATTTCTGGCGATGACTAGTAACATTGCTCGGTCGGTCGGTTACACTACCGCGAGACAATTTTTCCGCCTTCAATGTATATCTTTTTATGAAACGAAGCCGCGAATTCGGAGTCGTGGGTGACCACAATCATCGTGGTCTTTTTCGCCATTTCATCCATCATCTGGATGACATATTTCTTATGAAACGCATCCACGGCAGCGGTCGGTTCGTCCATAATCGTAATCGGTTTGTTACTCAAGTAGCTCCGCAATAAGTAAATAATCTGGCGCTGGCCTCCGCTCAATTTCTCGCCTCTCGCCCCCGCCATCGTATCCAGTCCCTGGGGCAGTTTCTTAAACACATTCATTATTTTCAGGCGGTCCAGGATTTTGACGACTTCTTCTTTCGGCGTATTGGTCGCGTAGCATATATTATCCAGCACCGGCCGATTGAATAACACCACTTTTTGCGAGACAATCGATAATTTGCTCCGCAGGTATTCGCGGTCGATATTGCGACTATCTTCCCCGTTGAATAATATCTGCCCCTCGGTTGGCTTGAAGAACCCGGATAACAATTTTATAATCGTGGATTTTCCGCTGCCGTTCGTTCCGATGATGGCGACCCGGTCGCGTGCGTTGATTTTAAAAGAGACGTTGTCGAGGGTTTTCGGGTGGTCTTCGCCGGATATTTCGGTAGCAGGGGGCGTCCCCGTGGCCGCGTATCTAAACGACACATTTTTAAACTCAATATCCCCAGTAATCGGTATTTCTGTTTTATGTCCGGTATTATCGGCCTTATCCACTAAAAGTTTGCGAATATCCATTTCATTTTCGGCGAGTTTGCCATATTCCGCAATCACGAGAATGCTTCTCTGCGCCGATGTCTTGATATACCGAATGAAAAACAACATAATAATGATGACCTTTATCGTGGATGTGCCGTCGATTTTATGGTTTTTATACAAACGAAGAATCACGTATACGTATATTACCAGTATGATTGTAACGATAATTGACATCGCATATCCTCCTTTGGATGTGCTCCATAATTGAGTTTCATGTGCTTCGTCGTATATACTGTGCTTATTCGTCAGGAATTCCCTTTCATCCTTTATTTTCTTGGTACATATAATACTAATAGAATTACTCAATACGTCATCAATGTTCGACATTAATTGCTTCTCTTCGTTTTCACGATGTTCGGACGTGTTCTTCGTATCCAATAAAATATAGTAATACAGAATGAAAAACAATACAAACACGAGTAAGGTCATCGCGCCAATCAGCGGGTCCAGATACATAATATATCCGAGAATTACGAGAGTAGTGAGCGCAAATGTAACAACCCAGTAAATAAACCTGCCGGTAAATGACGTCACTGTATTCGGTATCTTCAATGCTTTAATGATGTGATTAGATATGTCTTCTTTTTCATAGTTCACCTCAATATTCTTGAAGATGACGTCGATTAACTCGAATCGTATGAACTTCTCCATCATCGGGTAGTAAATCTTGTCGAAATAATTGCCCACCATATACACGGTATCTACGAACACGCTTAATCCGGCTATCTTCATTAGAATCGTAATCGAATTCTTGTATTCTAGATTATTGACGGCGGATGTAAATTTCGAAAATAGGTCTGATAATACAATCATCTCAATGGGATTACATATTAGCGTTGTTATGATGGTTATGGCGACCCATATTTTGTTCTGTTGTAGAAAATCTAAAATATAACCGATGATAATGTTGTTATTCGTGAACATGTTCTGATTCTGGTTATAATAACGTTATAATACTATTATAACATCCGATAATAATAGTATTACAGTGTGCGCTGGTGCGTTTAACTTCTCTTGGGGGTAGCGACGAGACGGCTACGCTTGCCTGACTTAGAGTTAATCTTAATGGCGCCGAACTTGCCCTTACGAGCGGTGTAGCCATACTTACGCAGACGGTTCTCCTTCTTCGCGGTCATGTGCTTCTTTGCGGAGACGACACGGCCGTGCTTGTTGAAAATCAGCTCTCCACGGGTGAGACCACCGGGGGTCTTGTAGGCGGTTCCGTGCCACACCTGGGCGCGAGACCCCTCCAACATTTCGTATTTCTTGCCATGCATGTGGTAATAACCATCATCACTGCGGTCGCAACGTTTCACCATTTTGCTAAATCTCTCGTTATAAACTATCATTAGAAATTATCGTTCGCTCATTCATTCATTCGCTCATTCATTCATTAGAATAAGTTCGTCACCGGCGCGCCAAACCCGCCAGGAGCCCCCGACCACCTCCCAAACCTGTTCAGATTATTCACCGCATATACCTTTTTCACATTTTTGGTTTCAGTAGCGACGCGGACATCTTGCGCATACCGCATCTTCTTTGTTATATTGGTATTATTCGTGGATGTCGCCATTCCGGCGGTAGGATTCCCGAGGTTTGGGCATTTATAATATGGAACGCGGAATGGGTCATTTATAACGACGGGATTCCCCGATGCGTCATATTGGACGAGTGCGTCGCCGATGCGGTAAATATCATTACATGTGAGACCCATCCCGTAGGTGGTGCGATAACGTGGAGCAGTCATAGCGGACGAGTGTATCGTTAGCGATACATATTCACCGCAAAATAAAATTGAACGTGATTTAAACATTTGTCGGAATGAAGTATAGCAAACCTTCGGTTTCATTCATTCATTCATTCATTCATTCATGCCACCTAAAGTCAGTTCTAAATCCAGCGCCGCCGCCGCCGGTGGTGTCGCCGGTGGTGCCGCTACCGAAGACCTCCAGAAATATCAAAAGATGACAGACCGAGAGCATATCCTCAAAAAACCGGACACCTATATCGGAACGATTGAACCCGCAGAGACGACGGAATATGTCATGGACGTAGCGCCCCCCGCCACCGACCCTGCTGCGGCCGCCGCCGCTCCTGCGCTCCTGACCCGCCGTCTGATCACCTACATCCCCGGATTATACAAGCTCTTTGACGAAGGTATGGTAAATATGCGCGATCACGTCGTCCGCCAGGCCCAAGCCGTCGCCGACGGCAAACCCGACGCACTTCCCGTCACTACCCTGGAAGTCGAAATCGACCCCGCCGATGGAACGATTCATATGACAAACGACGGCAACGGCATCGACGTCGCCCAGCACCCCGAACATAAACTCTGGATTCCTGAAATGATTTTCGGCCATCTTCGCACATCAACCAACTATGACGAAAACAAGAAGGAGAAAATTGTTGGCGGGAAGAACGGGTTCGGGTTCAAACTCGTCCTTATTTGGTCAGTGTGGGGTCGCGTGGAGACTGTCGATCACGTCCGTGGTCTTAAATACATCCAAGAATTCCGGTCCAACCTCACGGAAATCGTGCCCCCCGTGGTCACCAGGTCTAAAGTCAAGCCTTATACCCGCGTCAGCTTCCGCCCGGATTACGCGCGTTTCGGACTCCCCGCGAACAACCTCACTGCGGATATGGTCGCACTGTTCCTGAAGCGCACCTATGACATTGCCGCCGTGACCGACAAGACCGTGAAAGTCAAATACAATGGCGCGCTCATTCCCGTGCGTCATTTCCAGCAGTATGTTGACTTGTATATCGGCGCGAAGGTCGCGGGTGACGGCGGCGGCGTGAAGCGCATCTATGAGTGTCCTGACCCCCGCTGGGAATACGTGGTATGCCTGACGACCACCGATGAATTCGCACATGTCTCGTTCGTCAACGGGATTTACACCCCCCGCGGCGGTAAGCACGTCGAGTATATCACCAACCAAATCGTCCGGAAGCTCGCGGAGGTTATCAAGAAGAAGAAGAAAGTGGATGTCAAGCCGAATACTATCAAGGAGCAACTGATGCTCTTTCTCCGCTGCGATATCGATAATCCGTCGTTTTCCAGCCAGACGAAGGACGAGCTCGGTACCGCCGTCGCCAATTTCGGGTCATCGTGTAAAGTCAGTGACGAGTTCATCGAGAAACTCGCCAAGATGGGTGTCATGGACGCTGCGTGCGCCCTCACCGAAGTCAAAGACACGAAAGCAGCGAAGAAGACCGACGGCGCGAAAACCCGGACCATCCGCGGTATCCCTAAACTCGTGGACGCAAACTATGCGGGGTCGCCGGACAAATCCGCGCAATGTACGATTATCTTATGCGAGGGTGATTCAGCGAAAGCGGGCATCATCAGCGGGTTAAGCAAAGAAGACCGGAATTACATCGGTGTCTACCCGATGAAGGGGAAACTCTTCAATGTCCACGGCGAGACGACGAAACGAATCGCGGAGAATCGCGAGATTGCGGAAATCAAGCAAATCCTCGGATTGGAAGCGGGGAAGACGTATACGCCCGCAGATGTCGCCACGCGGCTGCGTTATGGAAAGGTCCTCTTTATGACCGACCAGGATTTAGACGGCGCGCATATCCAGGGTCTCGGAATCAATCTCTTCCAGATAGAGTGGCCATCGCTGACGAAGATTCCCGGGTTCATCGGGTTTATGAATACACCCATCCTGAAAGCGCGGCGCGGGGCGCAAGAAGTGCTCTTCTATAATGACGGCGAGTTTGATGCGTGGAAGAAACAGTTTCCGGGTGAAGTCGTGCCTGCGGGATGGGCGACGAAATATTACAAAGGTTTAGGCACGAGCACCGGGAAGGAGTTCAAGGAGTATTTCGAGCATAAGAAGATGGTCGCATTCGTCCATACGGGCAAGGAAAGCGACGACCACCTCGATATGGCATTCAACAAGAAGCGCGCGGATGACAGGAAGGACTGGTTGGCGAATTATTCACGCGAGGCGTTCCTCGATACATCCAAGCCCGAGATTCCGTATGAAGAGTTCGTAGACCGCGGTCTCATCCACTTCTCCATCTATGACAATGAGCGTTCGATTCCCAACCTGATGGATGGGCTGAAAATCTCGCTGCGTAAAATCCTGTATGCGGCGTTCAAGAAGGGGGGGCTCAAAACGGAAATCAAGGTTGCGCAGTTCAGCGGTTATGTCTCGGAGCACTCGGCGTATCATCACGGCGAGGCGAGTTTGAATGCGGCGATTGTGGGGATGGCGCAGAACTTCGTCGGGAGCAACAATATCAATCTGCTAGAACCCAATGGTCAGTTTGGGACTAGAGGTGCGGGGGGTCACGACAGTGCGAGTGAAAGATATATCTTCACCCAACTTAACAAACTGACGCGACTCATCTACCGCCAAGAAGACGACGCGGTGTTGTCGTATATCGACGATGACGGGCAGATGGTGGAGCCGGTATACTACGCGCCGGCGATTCCGATGATTCTCGTCAATGGAAGCAAGGGAATCGGAACGGGATTCAGCACGGATGTTATGCCGCATAATCCACTTCAAATCATCGCGTATATTCGGGCGGTGATCGCAGGTGTTTCGGCAGGTGACCGTCCCGTCATTGAGCCGTATTTCAAAGGGTTCAAGGGGACTGTGAAAAATATGTCATCTGTTGAAGCTCCGCCGAAATACCTCATCAAAGGCACCTACGAAATCATCGCCGACCGTAAAGTCCGCATCACCGAGCTCCCCATTGGAACATGGACCGACGATTATAAGGAATTCCTAGAGAAGTTGATGGACGTGCCTGTGGCGGCGTCTGCGAGTGACAAAGACAAGGGCAAGGATAAGACCGCCGGCGGCGTCCCCATTCTCAAAGAGTATACGGATATGTCAACCGACTCTGTCGTGGATATCACCGTCACGTTCCATCCTTCGTATCCGCATACGCCGAAGGACCTTCAAGCAGTGGTCGTGGATGCCGACGCCGGAACGAACAAACTAGAGAAGCTGCTCGGATTATTCACGACGCAAAGCACCACGAATATGAACCTCTTCGACGCGCGCGAGAAACTGCGGAAATATGCGACAATCTACGACATCATTGAGGATTATTACGTGGAGCGCCTCTCCCTGTATTCAAAGCGCAAGGCCGCAATGCTGGCACAACTCGGCAATGAACTGCGCGTCCTCACGAACCGCGCCCGGTATATTCAGGAAGTGCTTGACGACAAACTGGAATTGCGTCGTCAGACGAAGGAGGCTGTATTCGCGAAGATGACCGCGCACGGCTACGAGCACATTGAAGGCGACACCGAGTTCAAATACCTGCTGAAAATGCCGATGGATAGTGTGACGGATGAGAATGTCCGACACCTGCTCTCCGAGCGCGACTCCAAGCGCGCGCAACACAAGGGACTTACCGATACGACGATTCAAGCATTATGGACGCGTGACTTGGATGAATTGGAAGTGGAGTATAAGAAGTGGGCGGCTGCGGCGGAGGCGGCGGCGACGGGCGGCGGCAGTAGCGGTAGCGCAGCGGGGGGTGGAGCGGCAGCGGCAACGAAGAAGAAGATGGTGGTAAAGAAGTAGACGGCTGCGTCTGATTATGATGCCATATACGGACACGCACACCAATAATAAAAAACAACACTTTTTTATTATTTTGGAGCCGATATAGAGCACGACCGCGAACGAGGGCGAAAGGAGGCGATAGCCGAGTGGAGTAACGAGAGAGCAACATCAAAACCACGGCTTCAACTCCAGAGTCTTATGTTTGTAATCCGAGAAATTCGGCCGCGCCATCGGTGTATACATATTACTCACATCACGCTTATACTGAATATATCCCTCCGCCTCACCGTGGACACGGGGAACACAATATTCAAATACTAATTCATTCAACTCGATAATCTGCTCGCGGATAGCGGTGGGAGCATTCGCGGCGTTCTGGAGATAAATCGTCCGCATAATGATGCGCAGGGTATCGCAATCCTGTTCGCCGACGACATACTTCCCGCGCGACCTCTGATAGACACCCGCGCGGATTCCGTTTTGGATAATCTGCATATTCTCTTTGCTAAAGAATGCGTTGGAGAGCGGCGTGTTCTCCCAGATGCCGTTGAGTGCGTCACGGTAGGTCACGCATTGATGGACAGGGTTTTTATCATAAAGGGCGAACTGGTCCTGGGTTTGGGGGGTGACAATATCCAGACGCCCGTTCTTTGGTTGTCCGATAAACGTCTCTTCGGGAAATGTGCGATATTCAAACCGGTTCATTATACGGATATATAGAGTATTTTATATACAGTTATTTATATAGAGTATTATATAAATTATATAGAATATATAGTAGTAGTATGGATTTTATTTCAAAAGCGAAAGATATAGGTTCGTCCGCGTTTGGAAGTTCGTCATCTGGCGCGAATGGCAGCGGCAGTGGCACTGGCAGTGGCACAGGGATGTTTAGCAACTTTTTCTCTCTCTCCATCCAGAAAATGGTCTTGATATTGGCTGTCATCGCGTTCGTTATCTCTGTGGGGACTGTCGCGATTTTGCTCTGGAAGTCAAAGAGCGCGCAACAATGGCCGCCTGAAATCGCGAAATGCCCGGATAGGATGGAATTAAATGCGGAGGGAACCAGTTGTGTTGATACTTATGGATTGGGGGTGACATTTACTACACCTAATACGCCTGATTGTGATAAATTCCGTCTAATTAAGGACTCTACTTTCTCTACTATTACCGGAGACGGAGGGTATGCTCCGTGGGAGGGTATCGTTGACGGTCAAAAATCGCGTGCGGCGTCACTAAAGTGCGCGATATGAATTCTTTTTCAATGACATAAATAAATTTCGTTGATATGAAACGATACATTCTTTATGTCATTACATGCTGTATGCGCCTGGTGCGGCACCCGATGCGGCCTTTGCGACTGCGGGAAGAGAATCAGACGGCGCGCCACCAACTCCGTAAGCGCCCATCTTCATATTGCCAGTGACGCACATGGAGTAGAACAGACGGCTCTGGAAATACATGAGGGCATATACCAGAATCATCAAGAACGAATAAACGCCACTCATTATCGTGATTTTTCCCCTAAATAAGAGCACGAGTGACGAAATGAACCCTAGACCCGCTACTGCGAGGAAGATAAAATTCACGACAGTCAGCCAGTAAAATAGCAAGCAATAATCCTTATCGAGAGGAGCAAACAACTGTTGAATCGCGTCCATTTTCTGAATATACCGGGTTATAATATATAAAAAGAAAAAGTTGTGTGTAAATAACGTGATTTCGTGTAATGGAAATTAAATCTCTCGGTCTCGGTCTCGGTCTCGGCGCCGGGGGCGTGAATTACACAAACTTCCTCGGACGTGAAGCCATCTACAACAATATCCGCGATTTCCTCGCCTCTTTCCAAAAAAACAAAGCAGACCTTACATTCAAGCGCGGCATCTATATCTATGGCGCGCCAGGCACCGGCAAAACCGAATTCGTCATCCGACTACTTAAAGAACTCAACTATGATATGGTGAAATACGACGCAGGCGATATACGCAATAAATCCATCATCGACTCCATCACCCAGCACAACATCTCCGATAAGAACATCATGTCCATCTTCCAGCGCAAAGTCCAGAAAATCGTCGTCGTTATGGATGAACTCGACGGAATGAATAACGGCGACAAGGGCGGGATTACATCTCTCATCAAGCTCATCCGCCCCAAAAAGACGAAGAAGCAGAAGCAGGAGGAAATCACGATGAACCCCATTATATGTATCGGGAATTACCACATTGACAAGAAAATCAAAGAGCTGATGAAGGTGTGTTATGTATACGAGTTGAAGACGCCGACCCCCGCGCAAATGACGCACATTATTGATATGACGATACCCGATATTGACGCGGCGACTTTGAAAAACATCATCGCCTTCGTCCAAGGCAATCTCCGCAAACTTGGCGCCGTGGCCGAGATGAGTAAGAAGTCGAACACGATACTCGCGAATAATATCCTCCACGCGATATTCCAGCCGAAGACCTATAATGAGGACATCAAGAAAATCACCGAGAAATTGATGAATACGTCCTATCCGATATCAGAGCATAATGTCCTCATCAACGAGACGGACCGGACGACGATTGGTTTATTATGGCACGAAAATGTGATAGATGTTCTCGAGAAATTGCCCGTCGCGGTATCCGCGCCCTTTTATAAACTCGTCCTCGACAATATCTGCCAGGCGGACTATTTTGACCGCATTACATTCCAGAACCAGATTTGGCTGTTCAATGAACTGTCGTCCCTGATTAAAACATTTTACAACCACCATCTTTATCATAAATCGTTCCCCAAAAAGGCGCGGTTTCATCCTACGGAAGTGCGATTTACAAAGGTGCTTACAAAATACAGCACCGAGTATAACAACCAATTATTTATACAGAACCTGTGTATCCAGCTATCGATGGACCAGAAGGATCTCTTTGCGTTTTTCTTGACGCTTAAAAAGCAGTATTCCGAGGATGAAATTCCGCGCATATTGGAAATGTATGAAATTACGAAATTGGACATCAATCGTATCTACCGGTATTTAGACAAATATATGGAGAAAATGGAGTCGGATGGCGATAACGAAGCAGACCGAAGTGCCGACGGCGGCGATATTATCACTGTGTAAATACGCGTTTGAATAAGTCCAAAAAGATATTACCAATATTTAGAAACATTCTTCCTATGGGCGCATCTATCTCTTTTGATTCCAAATATCGTTTAATTTTAGACACTGAAGTAGAATGTATTTCTACGAATACGCCAACCCCAGCCGCTGATAAAAAGAAGACCGAAGGTGGCGGGAGCCGGAACCGAAGCGAAAGCGGCAGTGGAAGTGGCAGTGGAAGTGGCAGTGGAAGCGACAGCGACAGCGACAGCGACAGTGACAGCGACAATAAGACGTATACCGTGAAAATAACACCCGACATTATCAGCTATATTCGCAGCTATCTTCGTAAGAATCAATTTCTGGACGAGTTTGACCTAATCACCGAAATTGACCTTGTCGAATATAAACACGCGCCCGATTCTGCGCTGGTTTTCAATTCGGATTCCATATCTTTCAATACAAATAATCAAACGATTGAGGCAGTTGGAGAGTGGGAGTATATTGAGCCAGAAAACTCTACGTCTGAGAATAAGAAATCTAAATCGAAGTCCAGGGGAGGTCGGTCACGCGACCGTGATGACGACGACCAGAACGATGAAGTCAGATATAAAACCAAGGATGATGACCTCCCTGTGAGTGAGATTGAAGGTATTCTCACGAATAAATTTGAAGAATATAACAAGACACGCGAGTTTGTGATTCACGAATCAAAGAACAGTTTTTTGGTCATGCTTATCAAATCGGTTGAAATCGTAAAAGCGTAATACAGTAATACGGTAATATTATAATAATAATAATAATAATATAGAATGAATTTTGTTCTATATTATGAATTTTGTTCTATATTATGAATTTTGTTCTATATTATGACATGCGCGGGCGGTAGTGTGACTATACAAATATGGTCTCTGTATCAGTCGCCACGGAAGTGGACGCGGTATCGGGAACCGGAGAAGGAGCAGGAGCAGGAGCAGGAGCAAACGGCGCGCGAAGACGGTCGCCTAGTAAACTTTCACAATGTTGTTTCAGTAAACGGTTATCCTCCTTCAATTGTTCGATTTCTTTATTACGCGTATCAAGGTCGGACTGTAAATTCTGAATAATCTGGACGACTTGTTGGTTATTCAATGTAACGGGTGCTTGTCCAGGCTGCTGTAAAATGATTTGCCCGCCGCCACCCCCAGCCGCAGCAGCAGCGTCTTCTGCCATCTTCGCGCGCTCCTTCTCCAGTTGGAGAGTTTGCGCGATGACGTCCGGTTTCATTTCAGGTCGACCCGGCGCATAATCTTCCAGAAGTTTCTCCAGTTCCACCATATAAAACCGACGTTGCGCGGCGTCCTTGATGAAATCCATCACCTTCTTGGGCGAATCGCGCACGATATCCGGGTTCGCATTTACCAGCAACTTGCGCTTATCGAATGTATTATGGTCGTGAGAGAATACCAGAATCACCTTCATCGGGTCGAGTTGAACGAAGGGGACTGTGTAATCTTTCAGGAACGCGCGTTCTTCCGCCAGACACGCCTCCTCATTATACCGGTGCTGTTTCAGCAATTTACGTTTGAACGCAAATGTTCCCGCCGTCGCGTGATTCGGCCCATAGGGTCCAAACCGCTTCATTTGCCCAATGTGTTTGAAATATATGTAAATCTCGCTGGAACCCGCACACAATGCGTCTGGATGGGTAACCAACATATGGACCGCGTGAGATACACGCTGGGGTGGATAGTAGTCGTCGTCGTCCATATAGACCAGGATTTCACCGCGCGACTTCTCGTGAAGCAGGTTGCGCTTCTTTCCCAGTGTCATTTTTGTGTCATATTTGAAATACTTCACACGAGGATGCGACGCGACCAGGTCTTCCACTAGATCGGTGCCGTCGTCGATAATAATCCACTCCATGCGGTCTTGTGGGTAATCCTGGTTATTGAAGCACGCGAGCATCGCGGGAATAAAGGGGCGACGATTGAATGTAGGCGTACATACACTCACAAAGGGATATTTTTTGAAATACTCGGGGGTTGACTTATCAGGCACGGCTGCGACCGATGCGTGTGCTTTTTTACCATTACCCATTGTATAATACGCGGTATATTACCTTATACAATGAACTATTTAGGTTCTTTCTACGTTATGCGCCCCAGTTCTTTATTTTATCGAAAAAGTTCATAATGCCCTGCCAATAATGCGTGAGATACAGTGTCAGCAACATCAGAATAACAATCGCCGCAACATTGAGTTCCAGATACTCAAACGCGTAAAACATCAGTGTCAAATTAAAGAAGAAGAAGATAATCGGAACATACCGCGCATACAGTTCGCGATACTGGTCCCAGTGAAGTAGCGGGTAAATAAAGAATGTGCCGATGAATTGAATGAGTTGGACGATGTAGGATATCACGGGCAATATACCGAGGCCAAATCCAGTAAATAACGACCATAACGACCCGCCAATAAATTCCTTACGATTATCGGTTGGATTTAATATCATTCCGATGACGGTGGTGAAAAAAGGTCCGCCCATCAACATAAATCCGGCGAATAAAAGAAAGACGAGCGGCATAAAAATGATGAGCAGCGGCGAGACGGCGTCGTATAATTCCTTCGGGATACTGTGCGATATTTTGGTGATGTACTCAAAGATATAGAGCAACATCGCGCGGTCCGATGAGAATGAAAATATGAAAGAATTGTTAATCCATTGCTTAAATCGCGACTTAATAAAATCCCAGTTCAGGAGATTGACTTTCGTTACTCCTTCATCCACGCTCTCTTTTATCATATCCAGTTCTTCTTTTGTGAGGCAAAACCATTTAAATATATAGGTATCTAGAATAATCGCGGCTTTCAGGTAGATTTTTTTAGCAGATGATAGTTTGGGGTCATCCGCAATTCCACCGAACTTGTCTTCGCAATCCGTATCACACGATGTATATTCATTGGTATAACAATACGGCCATTTATGGCGGTCGGTGGGGAATAGTTTTTCTAGATTGAGACTGTTCATACGGATACTTTCGGGAGCACAGAAGAACAAAATGTTAACACAAATGACGGAAATAATGATGGTTTCAATGAAGAGCGTGAGGACACTCAATCCGAATTCTTTGAGTGCGGCGATATCGAACATGGATTTCGGGGCCGCTTTCTTTGTGGCGGCCTTGTCCTTGTCCTTGTTTTTGTCCTTGTCATCGGCCTCGGCGCCACCACCGAACATCCCACCTACTTTGCTAAATGTGCTATCTTCTTCTTCGCCGCCGGCGTCGTCTACATTTGTTTCTTCATTATCATCATCGGCCATTGTATATGTATTCGGGTTATATATACAATAGATTATTCGTTCGACGTCGTTTCACGTCGTTCAGTAGCTCCTCCTCCGCGATGCGTCGGTTCCGCTACTTCACTCCGTGTTTCACGTCGTGCATGTGCCAATACTGTGCTAAATACCGAACAACCCGGGGGCGTAAACCGCGAATAGAGATGAAATACTGAGTGGAGTTGCGGAGCAGACGAAACGATGTATTTCATCTCGCATACATCAACCCACAGTTCCCCGATACAAATGTCAGCACATTATACCGTTCCTCCAGTATATGGAGGTCATACGAATACAAATAAATATTCACATTCGGCTTATTCATACCGATAATCTCTCGTGTGTTCGGATTACAAATGACCTTCACCTCCGCAGCAGTATCCAACGGCGGATATATCGTCGTGAGTTCCAGCTCAATCTGATTGAACTTACTCATATTGATAGCACCGCTAGGTTGTAGGTCATACGGGTCCGAGTTCAGGCAGAAATTGTAACAATATATCCCCGGTTTCGCACTCCCGCGGGTCCGCGTATATTTCTCCACGTAATTGTATACCCCCGCATCGAGCAAATTCTCGCGGTATTTTCCGTTCAACGAAATCCCCAACATCTGTAAAATGTCGCGCTCATTCTCCGACTGAAAATCCCCCGTAATGTGAAGGCCGGTCAGGCGTTTATCACTCGGATTAATACCGGGGCCAATCCCGTTCTTCGGCCCGTTTTTGTCATAATAATAACGGTCGTTCGCGAAATCAGGGCGCGATTGCCACGCAGTCGTCGTGATATCGCTCGCGGTGGTAACGACTTCACTAAATGACACGGGGCGCCAGTCATCGTCAATCGGCGCAGGTATAATATCGTATGGGAGGTAATTATAAGGCCAGTTCGTATAATTGCTCCACTCGTTCCGCATATTGACATCACTCCGCTGGAAAAACATCGTCCACGACGCCACCATCCCCATCGAATTCTCTATCTTGACTTTCTTATTCCCCGTTACATCATTGAACGTCCAGTCATAATATGACTTAATCAGGTATTTCTGCTGGTTCGCGGCGAACACTTTGGATTCATCATCCGACAGAAAGCAATAGGTCGCCATCAAGTGGACATCCGCATTCCAGTCCGTGCGAAGACTCGGGTATGAATTCAGCGACAAATCGATACTGGGGGGCGGGTATAAAAACCGCCACATTTGATGGAGGGGGTTCGTAAAGTCGGGTTGGACGACGGGCCAATAATTGCCAGAGTCGCCCACATCGCGAATGGTGAATAATTCCTTCACGGGGCGCAGCGTCACGTCAATTTGGAGTTGGTTATATTGGAGACACACGAGGGGGAACGCCATCTTGGATGACATCGTAAACCACGCGTTGATGGGGATATATATCTTGCGCCCGCGAATCGATGGCTCCGCGCCGGCGACATTGGCCGTGCGATAGGCATTGGGATACTGATTCAAGCGCGCGCCCGAACAACCTGGATTATATAATTCGGGGACGTGGCCTGTCATTTCATTATACAATTCGCGCTTGGTGTTATCCAGATCGCGCTCGACAATCGCCGCCAAATTGTGGCCGGAGAAACGCTGGAGGGTCATACCGCCGACGGAAATCGTGATTTCTTTAATCATCTGGGTGCCGAGGTTTTCAATCCAGCGGAATTCATAAGGCGCCCACATATCGCCGACATTTGCCGGAGGATGAATCGGGCTCCAGATGGAGGGGAGTGTCACGCAGACATAGGTATCCATCAGCAATTCCGCATATCTCGGCATATAAAACGTGAACTTGGACTCTTCTGTCATTCGGAGTTTCTTCTGGCCGTCGAAATCAATTCTAAACTTTTGAAGACCGAAATTCGTATATTTAAGATAGGTGCTTTTGAAGAATGATTTTTTGGGATTGCCGTTTAAAATGACATTTTGGTTGCCAGTGGCGACGAGATTCAATAAGCCGCCGGTCATTATCTAATACCCGATATTTTAGTATAGATTATCGTTATTATAGCTTTATATATAAAATATATAATTATACCCTTGATATAATTATTATATCCTTGATATATAATTACAATGAAAGAATCGCAAATAGAAATCGTGTTTATTGGTATTATTATATTGGTTTTCGCATTATGGAAAATATCGGAACTTATTAAAACGCGGTGTTATGAGCGGAGGCGGCAGTGGCGCGAAGGATTCGTGGCGAAGGCGGCGGCGGCGACGGTGCCACCACGGTCAGATACCGAGACGTTTCTTTCACAAATGGAACAACTTGTTCCTACAAAGGTCCGGTCGTTAATTGGCGGTGGCGACGGCGGCGTGCTTTCCACCGAGAATTTTACAGTGGATACAACCGAAAATGAAATGACGATACATCAGCGTAGAAAGTTAGCGCCCGTCGTGTCCGCTTCCGCTCCCGCTCCCGCTCCCGCTCCCGCTCCCGCTCGGACTGTGCCGTCGCCGACGACCGGAAAAGAAGGTCTCGAAAACCCCGACGCAAATACGAAAGAATTCATCGACAAGAACATTACATCTATTAATCCAGAAGACAGTCAAAGCCGGTTCAAACTGCGCGATTACTATATCAAGGCGGCGTATAACGCATTCAATCCCGATAAATTCAAGAACTCGACGGTGAGTATGGACGCGTGTCTCTATACTATCGCACGTGGGTGTCGGTTCATCGACTTCGAGGTGTTTTCGGTGGATAATCAGCCAGTCATCGCATCTTCGTCTGTGAATTCATTTAATTATAAAGAAACGTATAACCATATTCCCGTCTCCGACGCATTTGAAGTCCTCGGGAGTTACGCATTCTCCGGTTCTAAATGCCCCAATCCAGGCGACCCCTTCATTATCCATATGCGGATTATGTCGCAAAATATCACAATGTATGACAACCTCGCAAAGGTTATTATTGGGAGCAAGACCGTCGCGCGAAACCTCCTTGGTCCAAAATACGGACGCGAATACCAATCCAAAGATTTAGGCAATGAAAATCTCTCGGATTTCAAAGGGAAAATCATTTTGATGGTGGACGGGACGAACCCGGTATACCGTAAAACGAAACTGTTTGAGCTGATAAATATGAGTTCCAATACGATGTTTCTTAGTAAGTATACCTATTTTGGCGTGAAAAATGTGGGCGACCCACAGGCATTTAAAGACGCGAATAAGAAGAATATGTGTTTGGTTCTCCCGGATAAAGGGGGGCGACCCATCAATGACGGACACAACGGGCCGTTTACGTGGGGGTGCCAAATTGCGGCCATGTGCTTTCAGGAGGAGGCGCGTGATGAGAAGTTGAAGGCGTATGAGGATAAATTCGCGTCGGTAGGGTATGCGTTCATTTTGAAACCGGAGGACCTTCGATATGTCCCGATTACGATTGCTCCGCCGGCACCGCCCAATCCGAAGGCGTCGATGGAGGCGCGACCTGCGGAGGCGGCGGGTGGGGTCAAGATTACCCTGTAAAGTAAATTTGTGAGGTGCTCCTTGCGCCTGACCCTTTGGGTCGGCTCCACACGCACTCACAAATTTACGGTTCATCACGCTCTCGTGTTCGTCGCTCGTTGCGGCTCCGCCTCCACTCGCTCCGAACACTCAGGCAATCTTCGTCAATTCCGGGGCTCGTGTTCGCTGCTCTCGTGTTCACCGTTTCGTTGCGACATGAGGTAATGGATTGACGAAGATTGTCCGAGTGTTCGGAGCGAGTGGAGGCGGAGCCGCAACGAGCGACGAACACGAGTCATGAGAGTATTTTCTAATCATATGATAACTACCATCATATTATTTATTATTCAGAATAAAAGTATTTGAATGCCGCGCAAGCACCATCGCCGCGACGGCGACGGCGACGACAATTCGACCTACGATGAAAAAGAGCTCGAAATCCTGCGCGAAGCCGTGGACCTAATGGAAAAACGAAAAGGCGCGAAAATCATCCAAGATCCACAGGTTAAGAAAATCATCTCCATCGTCGAGGAATTCATCGCGGATAAAAAGCTCGTCTGTTATGGCGGCACCGCCATCAATAATATCCTCCCCGAAGACGCCCAGTTTTACAATAAAGACATCGAACTTCCCGATTATGATTTTTATTCGGATAATGCGTTGGATCACGCGAAGGAGCTCGCAGATATCTATTACAAGGCCGGATACGAAGATGTAGAAGCCAAATCCGGTGTTCATCACGGCACATATAAGGTGTTCGTGAACTTCACGGGGATTGCGGATATTACGCAGATGGAGCCCGCGCTATTCAAGGCAATCTCTCGAGATGCGATTGTAAAAAAAGGACTCCGGTATGCTCCGCCCGACTTTCTTCGGATGGCAATGTATTTAGAACTATCGCGTCCAGATGGCGATGTTTCTCGTTGGGAGAAAGTCCAGAAGCGTTTGACATTACTGAACACACATTATCCGCTGAAAGGCTATCAATGTGATAAAATAGAATACCAGCGCGGGTTTGAAGGCGCGACGAAGGCGAATACGGGGGAGGTTAGTATTTCACGGACGAGGTCCGCGTCGAGGACCGTCAAGAAGGGCGGCGGCGGCAGTCGCAGTGCGACTCGTTCTGTAAAAGCATTAAAGCGTAAAGCCATCAGCGCCGTGATTCGGAAGTATCATACCCTAGGCGCGTATTTAAAGCGATTGTATCACGCGGTCCCTTCCCATGAGGAGACGATGGGCGACTTCAAGTATACGGTTGAGGAAGATAAAATCACACATAGGTATCGGCTGATTGCGACTTACGAGAGATTACTGAGCGCGGATGACACATTTGTGTTATATTCTATGAAGACGAGAGACGTAGACGCGGACGCGAGCCGTAGCGCGAGCCGTAGCGCGAGCCGTAGCCGTAGCCGTAGCCGGAGCCGTAGCCGGAGCCGGAGCCCCGAAGCAAGCCGTGAATACTCCGTGCGTAAATCCAATGTTTCCTATAAAAGCAACAGAGAGAAAGAACTGGCCGAGACGGATATATATAATATCGTCCGTGATGTATTCATCAAGAACCGCGCGGTCTTCTTCGGCGGGTATGCGAACATCCTCTACTCGCGGTATATGCCAAAGCACCAACGCCGTATCATCCAGAAAATCCCCGATTTTGACGTACTCTCGGAAGAACCGCGTGAACTATGCGAAGCCGTCGTCCGCGAACTCACCGCGCATAAGTATACCGATGTCAAATATACGAAGCACACGGGCATCGGCGAGGTTATTTCCGAGCATTACGATATTCGCATCGGTGATGAAGTCATCGCGTTCTTGTATAAGCCACTCGCGTGTCATAGTTATAATACAATACGGGTAAACGGTGACGGCGACGCGGGCGCGGGCGAGTCTATTCGTATTGCGACAATTGATACAATGTTGAGTTTCTACCTCGCGTTCATTTACGCCGACCGCGTATACTACGACATCAATCGCATTATGTGTATGTCCCAGTTCCTTTTTGACGTCCAGCAGCATAACCGCCTCAAACAGAGTGGATTATTACGGCGTTTCAGTATTAATTGTTATGGAAAACAACCGACGCTGGAGTCGATGCGATTTGAGAAGACGGAGAAATACGAGGAGTTGAAGGGGAAACGTGATTCGCGCGAGTTTGAGGAGTGGTTTCTGCGGTATATTCCGTATGAACACGCGGGTGCGGGTGCGGGTGCGAAGGCGAAGGCGAAGGCGAAGGATGCGAAGAAGACGCGGAAAAAGGCGCGGAGCGACTGAGCGTAGCGCTCATCGGAGTCCCTCTCCCAACTTCTTGAAAACCATGGTAATCACAAAAAACGTCCCTGCGAACATCACACTCGTCGCGGTGAGTCCCATAATTTTGAAGTTCCCGTCTTCCGCGAATAATGACGGCAGGAAGTGGAGCAGTTGTGCGCGGAAAATGGGCATCTGGAAGATGAAATACAGAACACCGATGAGAATAGGCATTTGAAGGTCGTAATAAATTGCCTCGATAGTGTCGAGTTGATTGGACTGGCGCGCATTGGCGCGGACGATGCTTTCCATTGAGGTGTGTTCTTTGATATAGTCGTGGCCGTCGGCGAAATGGACCGACTTCTCCGGGACATAATTGGGTCGAGACTGGTCATCGTGTGTGTATGAGTTAGGGTTCATCGGAATATCTCTCGTGGGTATCATTGTCATCCCGTTGGCGCTGGCGCGTTGGACGCCTTGCATGACTTCGTTCATCACGCTCCCTGGGATTTGCGTCGGTCCGTGGGACATCATCGGGTCGCCGCCTACATTGGGGGAGGAGATGCGA
>Ga0222714_10001693_pt1 | contig 24578 bp, 42 predicted proteins | sample C33_3DmetaG_FD_165048 | JGI IMG/M metagenome (GOLD analysis project Ga0222714, IMG submission 165048) | Estuarine water microbial communities from San Francisco Bay, California, United States - C33_3D | ecosystem: Environmental > Aquatic > Marine > Unclassified | place: USA: California...
GGTATGCTGTATGTTGTTGTTAATGTAGTTAACTAAGGAGAAACAAATGTCCTGCACAAATGAAACTATCTACTGGCTCCTCGGCATAATGAATCTGATTGGCTGGGGTTCACTCTACTACGTTGTATATCAACAGAACCATAAGGAGGATTCACAATGATCGATTGGCTCCTAACCTTGGGAGCTATCCTGATGGCCGACCTATTACTTGCAGGTAACAATGCGATGCTAGTAGGTCTGGCTGTCGCGAAGCTACCCGAAGATGTACGCAGGAAGGCTGTTGCAACAACGGCAATCTTTGCCATGATCGTTACGATCTCGATGGTACTCACAGCCACGTATCTTATGGCTATCCCCGGTGTCCTTGCTATCGCTGGCGGTGCGCTGCTGGCACTCGGTCTTCATACAGCTTATGACTGCTATGAGGGCAAAGGACAGATTCAAGCCGTACCTTCTGGTTCATTCCTGAGGGTAGTACTCGGCATCCTATGGGCTAATGCACTATGCTCATTGGAGAATAGCTTTGCCATCGCTGGTCTAGCGGAAGGTCGTATCAGCTTAATCGTAGTGGGCGTAATGATCTCTGTCTCTATCATTATGTTTGGCTCTTCTGTGGTGGTGCGTTTGCTCGAGAGGTTCCCGCGCATGCCCATCGTCGGAGGTCTTATGCTTGCCTGTCTTGGTATCTATATGATAACGAAAGGACTATGATGGAACTCTATAACGTACCTAACAATACTCGATGCCGCATCCCGGGGAACGAAGACCTCGGGGTGTTTCTCTTCGGCCACATAGATGGGATGTACTCCTACTGTACTGACATGTCAGGCGGGGTCTTCCATCTTGCGGCTTGGACTGAGGTAGAAATAGTGGAGGACTAATCCAATGGATGACAAAGATCAGGAGGCATACGACGAGATGATGTGCGTCGTCGGATCGTGCTTGGTTGGGGTGATCTACGGACTGCTACTGTTCGCGGCAGTGACAGCGAACGCAGCCCAAACGATCTCCGAATGCCAAGAGAACAATCGACTGCAGGTAAGGGAGCTGATGGATCTCCCGAACCAGAAGGTGCAGCTCGAGATCATGAAACGTGAACGTATCTGTAAGCAACAAGAGTCATCGTTCACATGCTATACAAAGCTATTGACAAAGCTCAATAAGATGTGTAAACAGGGAGAACTTAAGGAGGAATGATGCCATGTCAAACGACCAAGAAAGAAAGGATTGCCTAGACGACTTACCAGCTTGCATAGGTAGGCTCTGGCCTTACATCCTAGCAGCACTCGTTGTTATCCTAATGACAACAGGCTGCGCACCAGAACCCACATGTACCGAGAAGGCTATGGCACAGTGGAGGGAGAAGAATCCCAAGGGAGGTAGTGCAGAAGCAAGCTACCGTTATCGTAGGTTCCAACAAGAATGCGGGGAGACCTAACATGAGTAATATGAAACGTAGGATGTGCGAAGACTGCGGGTGCATCCCAATGCAGGGCAACGACAAGCTCTGTTCCTTCTGCGATCCCAATGAGTTCGTGCCACCACCCGGAGTAGATCCTTTTAAGGAGGGCTTTGAGGCTGGCTATCAGAAGGCACAGACAGAGAAGTACTACGCTCCCCTTGATAAGACAGACACCAGATGGAGAGATGTCATCATCGAGGGGCTGTCTATCGCTGGGGTTTACCGGCCAGAGCACGACGTTCTGCACCCACGCAAGGCCATCGATGACTACGTTGCACTACACGTAGGCTTGGACAAGATGGAGGAGGCAGCAAGAACTCAAGAGCATCGATACAAGATAGAGATGGTGTTCCTGATACTTGCTGTTTTGGTAACTGCAACCATAGCTGTAGCTTTATGCACAGTATTCGGATAGGAGATCTTATGCTTGACTACGAGATCACAGGCAACATCCGTATCGTATCGCCCAACGGGGTCAGAACATTCAGGATAGTGGAGGATAACTCCCTCCTCTTCCTGTCTGAGCTGGCTAAGGAACTCCCGGTCGATAGCACCGAAGAGTACGAGGCGATCAAGCAAATGATTAAGTTCTTGGAGGAACCGACATGAAGAAACTAATACCTTGGCTGTTGGCAAGTGTGGTTGGCCTTGCTTATTGGGCAACAGCAGACGCAGCTAACCTTGAGCATTGCTGGGAGAGCAGGACTGAACCCAAGGTCAGGCACTTCTTCAATCACCCATGCAATTTCAAAGGGCATGTGGGTGGATCGGTAACAGTCATAGATGATAAGGGTTACATCATCAAGGGCTGCTCGATCTACTCACCGTCTCAGCGTGTGTTCATTGTCAACTTTCCCATGCACGAAATCACTACTTTCATGGGGATTGATGACTTTGATTACAGCATGGAATGTATATGGAGGAACGACTATTGATCTACCATACGATCTTTTTCGGAGCAGTAGTGATGGCATCCATGACCGCCAGCGATTCGCGTAGCCTTACTGATGAACAAGTAATCGCTCGGTGCCAAGATGTTGCGGCAACCAAGGTGTCAGAGCTGGTCATCCCTACCCGAGCTGGTGCAGTAGATTCAACGGGGTGGACTAGCTACCATCCATGCAAGTTCTCTTACTTCGAGAGGGCATGCAAGGCTAGGGTTGAACGGGATGCTTTTAATTATTGTGTTAACCAATTGCAAAGGAGATAACTGTGGGACTAGATATGTATGCTTACCGTATGCCGCTTGACGCATTAACAAAGTGGCAAGAAGAGTTCGCGTCTTGGACTGACGATAGTTGGTACGGCTTTAACCCAAGGATGGCGGCTCGTCAGTTGTATGGGTTCAAACATCTTAATGATGAAGAACTCAGCCAGAAAACCCAGCTCGAAAGAGATTGGTATTGGGACACCATAAGGAAGGCTGATGCTCAGGTTGACAAGCTTCAACTGCTTGAGGTTAACTACCACTACTGGCGCAAGTTCAATGCACTGCACGGATGGATGGAGAATCTGTGGCGAAAACGATCCGGTGCTGGTGACGCAGAGAACTTTAACTGCACGACAGTACGGCTAGGCAAGGAGGATCTTGATCGGTTGTACGCTGAACGTAATAGCCTCACGCCTGTTGGTGGGTTCTTCTTCGGAGCGAAGGAGGTGTATCCAGAAGATGTTAAAAGTTTGGAAACATTTCTTGAGAAGGCGAGGAAGGATGTTGATACTAATGCAATCTTCTATGACTCATGGTGGTAACTATGGTACAAATAATTAACTTAGCAATAGGTACGTTCACTATCTTCTGTGTGCTGCTGACGTTCGGCATATCATGGACTATCTTGGGCGCACTAAGGGTGCCTGATGTCTGGGCTTTCGTCGTATCAATGATGTACTCCTGCATTCCCATTTACATTTGGATAAGGGACGAGGTGCGGGAGATCAGAGGAGAATCAAATGACACTATTCTATCGGATCTGCGTATACCTCCTACTCTTTCTGCTGGCGATGCACCTGTTCGTAAGGTACGCCGAGGCTCAAGAAACAGAGCTGGATCACCTCAAGCAAATGATGTGCAGCCAAGCAGCGTCTCTTGAAGTTTATAAGCTAGGCAAGAACGATCACGATGCAGAGGAAATGTACGCCGAAGTATTCAATAAGTGTATGGAGGTACTTAAAGATGTGCCAACTATTCATTCATAGGAGAACGCCATGAAAGTAAATGCTTTTACTCCGCTCTTCCAGCCAGTGACCCCGATCTCCAAGGTCAAGTTCAAGAAGAGTGATACTGGTGCTGGCCCCGAGGAACCCAAGAAGGTTAGCAAGTATGTAGTACACATGTCCAAGCTGCTGGTCTATGACTACGAAGTCATGGCTACATCAAGAGCAGACGCAGAACGTAAGGCAACCACGTACCTAAACGCACACGAACGAGAGATCGAAGCCAAGGCAAAGATTGATACTTGGCAGATCGATGATGTCCTCAGCCCTGAGGGTGTCCGTATGCGCTCCTATCTTTAACATCTCAAACCCCTTCCTCTTTTAACCTTGGGTCGCCGCCCTCTTCCCTTACGGGAGGGCGTCTCCCCTTTCTCATCTTCAACCTTTGGAGAAAACTATGATCGGTAAACGTGACCTACGCAAACAGGTCAGGCGTGACTTCGCCTATACGTCTTCGCTTGAGACAGACCTGCGCAAGAAGTTCAAGCAGATAGCAGCACGGCAACAACAAGAACCCAAGCCCCCTCGTGGTTGGTCTAACACGGAGATGACTCAGGAAGAACTCGATGAGTCGCTCAAGCTTATGGGTATTGACTACGAAACGATGGGTGATCCATACCGAAAGGATAAGTGATGGACTACGACAAAGCAAAGGAACTGTTCAAGGGTACCAAGCTCGGCATAGAGGAGCGGATACAAGAAGTGTTCGACAACATCTCTGCCATCAAGGGTCAGGACTACATGGAGACAGTCAAGTTCATATCTAGTCTAGCCCATACGGCTAAGCTTATTTCAGTTGCAACACAGAACGCTCACCCTGAGGTACAGAAGGCAGTGGGCATGCAGTTTGCACAGGTTGGTGCGGGTGGTAGCGCACTTATGATGAAGTTCTTAGGCGTGTCAGAGGAGGAATCACAGGAAATACTTAAGCTATCAGACAGTATAGGTGCCATCATCGATGGTCAGATGGACATTCTTAACGCTGAACTAACCAAACTAAGGAAGGATAGTTATGACGATTAACATTCACCAGCGTACTTGGCTACGCGCATTTAGACAGGACAACCAACGTCTCGCGCAGAATCTTGGTAAATTTCTACGCAATGAGTTTGGCTGGGAGGTTGATATATCCGAGGACTACGGGTGCATCTACCGTATCGAAAACAATAACGGTATTTGGGAGGAAGACTACTACGACGTGGAAGAGATGACCGACTCAGATTTGTTTGACGGTATTGTCCATGCTCTCGGCATCAGTCCCAATCGGTTGCATAAGATCGATATGCACTTCATCAAGAAGAATGCTGGCTTCGGAGAGTACACCAAGTTGCCACTTCCTAAAGACATAGTTAAGGAGAAGTCACATGTCAACACTTAATAAGCTGTACGATTACACGCGCATGAAAGCTAATGACTTAGAAGGCAACAAAGCTTTCTGGCGTGGGTACATGAAGAAGTACATGCAGTCGATGGCTCGTTCAGGCGGCAGCAATGTTCACCGCAACAAGTGGTTCTTGATTACGATGTTTGTATACGAGAGCATCCCGGCGGTTGAGGATCGCATCAAGTTTGTTGAGTACCTTATCCGCACAAGCAACATCATTGCCAAGACGTTCAAGGTCGGCCATCTCCGCACCTTATTCACGATGGACTTGATGCTGCTTGGCATACACGCTGGCCCGACCTACGTCAACCCACAGACGGGAGAAGCTGACCGTTCTTATCAACTGCTGGCTGACAAGTGGCACATTCAGTTCTGCCCTACTGTGCGCACAGCGGCTAACAATAGCCAAGAGACTTGGTTCTATAACTGGACTGACACCTACAACTTACAGCGCCAAGGCTGCGGTCATTACGAAGTTAACAACAATCATGTGTACTTCGAAGGTGACCAGAGCAGTGTTAACGCAATCATAACTGCATGTCAGCACTGCGCAAGAACCAACATGAGCCAAGGCCTTCGTGTCATGGGTCGCAATGGTCGGCTGATCCTTATGGAGTTTGCTGTAACGATACACTCGTCTCGGGATAATCAATACATATCAGACCGTCGCAGCCCTCACTATCGGTTTGTTGAGGAGCGAGGCATCTGGGTTGACAACGTATGGACTCCTTACGGTGATCTGTTGGGCGGCTATCACAGCTCACGCAACCGCGGCTTCGAGGTGATTGACTCTCCTTGGTTCCGTCAAAACCGTAGAGCATTCGGCATCGAGCTGGAAGTTCAACTGCGTAATGGCAACCTTGAGTCTAAGCTGGCTGCGGTTCACGAGGCTATCAACCACAAGACCAAGCAACTCGGTGAGTACTGTTACTTCGAGCGCGACGGTTCTATTGGCGAAGGCTTCGAGATAGTTACTCAACCTGCTGGCCTTGACGTTCATCGTGATCGGCTGGGTCGGTTCCTCAATGACGGTAGCCTGAAGATGGGCTTACGTTCACACGAGGGTGGTGCCTGTGGTTTGCATGTCCACGTAGGTCGTGAGTTCCTTACTCAAGGTCAGATCTACCGTGTGCAATCCTTCCTTAACGATGTCCGTAACGAGGCGTTGATTCGTTCGATTGCCCGCCGTTATGACAACAACTACTGCAGGTTCAAGCCAGCCCTTGCCAAGTTCACCGTCAAGGACAAGCACAGTACCGAGCGTTATGAGGCCCTGAATGTTACCAATGCTGACACCATTGAGTTCAGGATTTTCCGTGGCTCACTGCGTTATGAGTCTGTCATTGCAGCTATCGAGTTCGTTAACTCATTACTAACCTTCTGCACTCCCGGCGAGGTTTCTCTCACGCAGTTTACTGCAATCGGATTCAAACAGTGGCTCATCCAACCCGAGCGCAAGGCGGAGAATAAGTACTTGCGTTCGTACTTATCATTAGGTGGAGCCAATGACAACGAGCAAAACACAACAGCCCAAGCATCAGCAGCATAACTTTAATCAACTAACCAAAAAGGAACTTACCTATGTGCATTCTAATCCATCAGCCGAAGGACTATTGCTTCACGGCATCACACCTCGAAGACTTCTATCAAAAGAATCCCGACGGGTTCGGAGCCATCGTTAATCACGAGGACGAGCGTGGCGTTGTAGTCTACAAAATAGTTGGTTCCCTCAAGGATGTCGAGGATCTGTATTTCAACTCGATAGCATGTTACGAAGCTGTCATCCACTTCCGTATGAAAACTCACGGCGACATTGACCTAGACAACTGTCACCCATACGCCGTTACAGATAACATGTGGATGGCACACAACGGTATTCTCTCAAGCGGTAATGACAAGGACAAGTCTAAGTCGGACACTTGGCATTACATCCATGACTTCATTAGGCCAATGCTTGAGCAGACCCCCGACGCACTTGACAATCCATACATTCGCGGTTACATAGGCGCTCATATTGGCGCGTCCAATAAGTTCGGCTTCATGACAAGTGATGGCAAGGTTCACATTATCAACAAGCATTCCGGTGTTGAGTACGAAGGTGTGTGGTATTCCAATACCTACGCTTGGTCTCCTTACAAGCACGGTTACGAGCGCGCACCAGTGGCGAACTACTACAGCGGTACGTCCAGTGGCGGGTACAACAAAAGCACGACGGGCTCGAAGCATACCTACGGGAGTTCAAGCTCGTGGCGCTACTGGAACGAACTCGAAGAGTCGGAGTACGCGGCGTGGGAAAGGGAGGGGTATCGATCCCCTTCTGAGACACGTTACCCAGCCAACACCACAGCTCCAACTCAGGCTCAACTCCAATGGGATGGTAAGGCCAAGGCTAAAGCTAATCGGAAGCGTGTCCAACGGCACAAAGCCGCCAAAGCTAAGAGTCAAACTGCTAAGGCCAAGGCGTATGGGCAAGTAACTAAGAAGGCTGCTGATCCTCGCATCAAGCTGTCCAACGAAGCGCTTGCTCGTATCATTCGCTCAAGCTACAACGCAATGATGACGGATGATTACCACGGCGTTATTCGCTGGGTCAGTGAGAATCCGTTGAAGGCTTCGGCATTGTTGTACGAGATGTACGGCGACGAGACTAACCCACGCTATACATCTGAAGCACTATCTGATTGCGTCAACTCTGATCCTACTTGGGGTGCAGATGCAATCATTGACATGTGGTCTGAGCACGAGGATCTGTTGCTTGACTTGGCTAAGATCACAAAACCTCACTCATCAAAAGGAGTACACAGCTATGTGCAATAAAATGTTTAAGAACTACAGCAAGTTCATCCAAGACTTTATGGATGCGGATCAGTTGCTCAAGGTGATTTCCAACACCACTGCAACTGCAGCGTACAGAATAATCACAGACAACCCTGATCCCAATGCAATGGCTGGCATTACATCGTTGACACCGGGTCAGATCTGTCCGTCAACGCATCGCATTGCTTTGGTACTCGGCCCTCGTCGGAGCACTAAGGAGTTCAACGTAGTGGATATATCCGCTGAGGAGTACAACGAGTTCGTGCGTAGTCGCATGACAATCAACGCCACTACAGAGACTCGTGCTTTGGCTTGGCGTAGCTACATCATTGATCGTAATCTTGTAGGTACATTCGTTGAGAAGTACGATCAAGCTATTCGATCACAAGTTCTTCAGCCGTATCACTCGTACCTTCCATCGCTTGCTGCATTTAAAGCAGCGGTTAGTAGGTACATTCCACAAACTCATGAAAGGATGGTCGCAGCATGAACACCCAGAACCTAAACTATCAGGGCGAGGACATCCCTTGCTCTAACCCCAAGCTGCTCATTGCATTACTGAAGCGCGCAGCTACAGCAGCAAAGGCAAACTTCCGCACAACTGAAGGTGAGTTGATGTGGATGTATCAATGCGTTGACTTAGTAGGAGAGATGGAAGATACTATCAAGCAACTCAATAAGGAGTTGATCGAACTGATAGAAAAGAAACCGAAGCGTAGTGCCAAGCCGACAGCGGGACAGAAGGTTGTCAAGGCTAAGGCTAAGCGCAGGAAGCGTCGTTCTGACTTCGGCAAGAAGCGGGAAGGCAAAGCACTAGAGAACATACGCAAGGCTCAGTATCAACGTAAGGCTCAGCGTAGGTTACAAAGCAGACTGCAACAAGAAGTATAGTAGTAAACGCTGGTCAGAGTTAGGAGCCGATGAGCATTGCTGATCCCCCGACCCCAAGATCTTGACGGACTTGTCAACGAGACAACCTGACGGTGCGGCAGTAGGTAGGGAGTGATGCAGTTGGTGGCCTAACCCATCAGCGTGAGGTAAAAAAAAGCCCGGGGGTTCCGTTCATGGAGTTCCCGGGCAAAACCTCGTGAAAGGTGAAGGGTGCAAGCGATTAACCTGCAGACTTATTCTATAGAATTTACTGGATGATGCAACCAATCCCACAGCGCATCCATCAAACTGTTCTGGTAAGGAGCCAGCACGTCAGCCAAATCCTTACGGAACTTCCACGCCTTGTGCTGGGTCAAACCAGCCTTGTCTCGTACATCTCGAACACTTCGAGCAAGTACAGCCTTTTCCAATTGCATGTTATCCAAATCGTATTTAGAAAACCTGTCTCCTAGTTCTTCCGTTATTAGCTTTACGGCCACGCGTTGCTCCTCTATCGCTCCGTGCAAATAGAAAGCATACGCCTGTTCCAGATCTGGTCTGCGTGACAAGAAAGAAAAAATCATACCGACTTGTGCATGCAGGTCGTACTGCGTTAGCCTGTCGCTAGTCGATTCGTTGTCTGTCTTGTTGGCTATGTAGGTCGCACTAGGGATTGAGATGATCGATGCGTTCCTCATTCGGAAGGCAAACGCTAGAGCCTGATCGGGGGATTTGAACATACTCTACTCCGGGTTCCCAATTGACAAAACCATATTCATCTTGCCATCCAGTTCTCACTGCCAGCACCATAGCAAAGAAGCTTGGATGATAACAGAGTTTCTCTTCTCTTACCAGCCGTGGGTATTTGTCATTGAACTTCACGATTATCTAACCATTCTTGATATCGCTCTCCAATGAGTTGCACAAGTTGTGGATCACGATACTCATAGATATCAGGAATACGAAGGTTAACAATTGGGGTGTCCTTTAGATACGCGAGTCGATCATGGAAGTAATGGACTCTGTTGAAGTGCTCTGTGTCTGCGCAAACAATCTCGTCTGCCCAGCTAAGCAAGTCTGCGGTGAGTTGGATTAGAGCATAGTCGTGGGTGCCACAACTCCTCGTATTATAATTGAAAGGGTCAGATGATAAGACGACCTGCATCGTTGGCGACCTTAGCATGTTCGCACTACAAACACACAGTACCCTCTTGATATCACCCTGCCACTCATTATCATATACTCTAGGCATCACACATCCCAATCATTGTGTTTCCATACATGCACAAAACCCGCCATAGTTAACTGGCATGTCATCGCCAAACTCCAATCGTGCTCAGCTAGAATGTCGTCCATTACATCTGTCAGTCTGACAACCACCACCCACGGGCCGCGATCTTCACGCATGAATAGTACTGGCTTTCGGCTAGTATCTCTTGCTTGTGTAACCGTCTGCTTCCAGAAGTTCTCTACGTCGCCCCAAGTAATCTGAGCATACCGCTTAACCTCAGGTGCCCATCCGTTCAGCCCCTTGATATCATAGCCACCATCTCTGGTCTGGTCTAGGTTTCTTTCCAGCTTCAGCTTTGGTATCAACTCTTGCAGTAGGCCGATGACCTCACGCTCCGCCGACTTACCTTTGGCACGGCTGTTAATCTTCCCCATTATCTTTCCCGCCCCAATTGATTACAGTCATCCCGCGTTGAACTTTGTTCCAGAAGCGGCTGTTCTCTGCCACCCCTATCTGCTCAACCTCATTCTCAATCACGTTGCGGTACAGAACAAACCTAGTCTCTGGATGCTCACACATACCACACTCAAGCATCTCAGTCTTGAACTCTGGCGTACAGTCCATGCAGTATGTACCAACCGTGTCACGAGGATTAGCTGATGCGTTCATCAATGAGTTGTAATCTTCGTACTGCTCTCTCGTTTGAAAGCACAGCGGATACCACCCTTCACCCTTATTCAAAACTGAGCGAGGACTCCTAGCCCGTCTTGATTGTGTCGAACCTTTAAGCGCCATAAGATTTCTTCTCGAATCGTTCGTCTGCACGTAGTGTGCGCCACACCTCTGCTCTCATCTCCAATGCTCGAAGATCATAGCGAAGTCTCTCTTCCGCTTCCACCGCTTCTTTCAACCCATCAAGTAATTCGATGTACTCGTCTGATGCTAGTGCCTCTCTGTCCTGCGCCGATACGGTTTTGAATCCATCCCTATCTGCTTGACGCATTAAGATTGCATGCTTTGACTTCTTGAATTCCTCAATGTAAGTTCGACGAGCCCTTGCCTTGGCATACTCATCAACCTTCTCTCGGTACTCCTGAAGTAATCTTTCAATGTCGTTGCTCATCATCTCCACCCTCTTCTTCTGGCCCTGCATCGTCGTAGTAATCAGGATCGTTGACATCATAATCAGCGATCACATGATTCATTACTTCCATCAGGTTCTCATCCTTGGTAGCTCTCCAAGCCCTGAGCAAAGTACACATCATTGTAATCACAGAGATGTACTCAGCGCAAGCCGCGGATAAATCTTCGTAGCTTACGCCGTGCTCTTCCTCATCCCACAACTCGGCGCTCATAATACCCACCCATGAACCACCCAACTCAACAAGACAACAATCCACAAAACCCGTAGTATGTCGTCAACCGCATCTCGTATCTTATCCCTCATCTTAGCCTCTCTGCTTTAAAAGGTCAATAGCTTCTTCAACTGTTTTGCATTTGCGCAATATCTTGATAGCTTCGTGGCGTTCGATGCTTGAGACGTACTCAGCAAACCCCGTTATCGCTCTGTGCAATTCCTCATCTGATACCTGAACTCCCATCTCTTTCACGACGTTCTCCGCTATGCCTATGATGGCATTCATGTTGAACGATGGTGGCAAATAAAATATTCTTTTCATTCTTCATGCAAGTTTTATAAGGTCTTCATCCCATAGTCTCATGTATGTTTTGCAGATAGCAGTCAGGATGAAGTCGCGCTTCTCCCACTTGTCCATCTTGTTCCCTTGATCGTACTCACTGTGACAGTCGTAGCACAACCAAGCGGTCATCCCATCATGCGCCTTCAAACCACGCCCCTTCCCATGCTCAAGCAAGTTACTGTGTGCCGCGCAGCCTGTACCATTATCGGCACCACACATAACGCACGGCATACCTTGAGCAAGGGTAAGTAGCTTCTTGTTACGGTATAGTTTTTGATACATCAGTGCCTTACATTCTTAGGTACTAGTAACTCCATATCTTCTGGATCCAATGGCACAGCATCCTCGAAGGCTTTGCCTGATGCGAACAGCTCAATGGTTTTCTCGATCAACTCATTCATCTCATCAACCGACACCCCATCTTCCAGCAACCCATCGAAGCAGCCGGGCGCGAAACTAATCGTCATCTCTTTCATCTCGCCTGTCTCTGGATCTCTTACCATTACTTTTCTGTCTTCCATTTATCACCTCATGAAGTCGCCTACATAATTGAGCGGGGTTTCGTACTTGCCAGACTGAGGATCCCATGTGAGGTTTGTACTTCCAAGTTGACCCAGCCAGCGAGAGCGAATCTTCTGGATATGGATTTCACTAGGCGCACCGGGCACTGCCTTATCCCTATGTACAGCAATAATATTATCAGCTTTATTAAAGAAATGCGCTGATCCCGCCACGTCGTAACCCGTAGGTACCGGGTACTTACCATCCATCCCCTTCTGTAACTTGGTGGGGTGGGCTACCAACCAGATGTGAACCCCCATGTTCCTAGCAAAGCCACGCATCTGCGCCAAGAACTCTGAGATGTACTCTGTCTCGGAGATGCCTTCCTTCCTATGGGTATGGGTAATCTCGTTGTAAGGATCAATGACCAATCCCTTCATGCCGTACCGCTTGACCAATAGTTTTGCTTTTGATAACAGAGACTCAAGAGTTCTATCCTCTGGCATAATGAACTTGAAGAAGGTGTTGACCCATTCCTTTGCCTCGGCGTACTCTTCCTTGTCCATCTTGTACAGTCTCTTGCCAGCGTACTTCTCCATCAGCTTCGACGCATGGTAACTAATGGGTTGGTTCTCTGGTGAGCAGATGCCTGTAATCCAGAACTGTTCTTTGGTCAGGTTCATAATCAAAGCATCAAGCCACTCGGACTTACCCATGCCGGGCACACCTGTTACCAGCGTCCATTGTCCGGGCAGTGGGCGGTAGAAGTCATCGACGTTCTTCCATCCAGTTGACACACCCGCTGGCATGCCGTGTTCAAAGATCTCGTCAAGCTCTACCGAAAAGTCATTGAGTTCAAAGATACCATCAACAGGATAGGGAGTCGCACCCTCTATGATCTTTGCCAGTTCTTCCTTGCCATGCTTTAGTAGAACGTCGTTTGCGTCCTTACAATCTTCAGGCCACCGCACCGTGTAGCAGCGGTCTTTGCCAAGACGACGCGCCAGTTCCTCTTCAAGCTTGCGCCCCGGGGCATCACTATCCACGGCAAGGATAAACTTCTCCACCTCATCGATACGCGTATCCTCGATATCCAAGAACGAGAATTTCTGGTTGAGGTTCTTGGAGTTTGAAGTGGGCGCACCATCCGGTACCGATATGCTATGGCGGTAGCCAGCAGCTTCCAGCGCAAGTGCGTCAAACTCGCCCTCAACAATGATCGTTTGCTTCGGGTCGATGTCATCATACTTGTACCATGTGCGCTCACATCCACTCTCCTGTGTGAAGTACTTGTTCTTATCCCTGTACTTGACGTTGACAATCTTGCCTTCCTTTATGTAGGGGAAAGCCATGACCGGAACTTCTTCCTCACGCTGAGGCATGTACTTCTTGGTAAAGGAGATTTGATTCCGAGCTGCTACTTCAGGTGGGATGCCACGCTCTTCGAGATACGCTAGAGCATCAGCATTGAGGACGTTGAGTTTTACTTCTGGTTTACGATACTTAGGTTCTGCCACGAGTCTTGTTCCCTTCATTTGTTTTTGTAAGGCACCAGACCAACCACAGTGCCAGCAGTGCCACACTCCATCATCAACATTTACGTTGAGACATGGATAGTTTTTCTTCTTCCTTGAGGGGGAACATTGGGGACAAGTAGTCTTCACTTGACCCCTAGAACCAACCCTAATGTTGATACCTACATCTGAGAATGTTTGCATAAAAATGATGATAGCTGCATAGAAATGATTATGTCAATATGTTTTTTGTTGAGAATTGTTCTCATTAAAAATTCATGCAAAAAAACACCTAACCCCATAAGGGGGTGTGTCCTTTATTACAAGGATGGCAACTCGTTTATTCCCATGTGTTAGGGTTTTATCCGCTTCGTTCTGCCTGACTAGCGAGCATCGGGTCGATCAATGCCGGGGATGGAAAGATAACACAACTTGTTCGGGCTTGTCCAACTAGATGTAGAATCTTTCTGACAAAAACTTTACAAAACGTAGGTAGTTATCAATAAGTCCCGACATTTTGTAAATAGTTGCCACAAAAATAAGACATTTTGTCAACCAAACCTGACACTTTTACCCTTAGTTTCTGACATGTCCGAAGTTTGTATATAAAGATCGGACTCTTTATAACAAAAAGATCTAAAGGAATTCCACCACAATCCTACATCTAGGGTTATACTAGCACCTCTTTCAACAAAAGGAGGGTATGTGAGTAACCTACTGAAGATAACCCCGGGTGGGGAAGCTGGTAGCGGCGGCATAACAAAAGGACTGCACGTCTACCAAGGCATCCATCAGGTAATGGCAGCATTCTCTGAGAAGGGTATCGCTAAAGATAGCAAGAACGAGAGCCAAGGGTTCAAGTTCCGTGGTATCGACGCTGTTCTTAATCGCCTGTCTCATCATCTAGTTGAGGCAAACCTAGTAATCATTCCCCAAGTTCTAAGTCGTGACGTACATGAGCGCACCAATGCTCGTGGCAACGCTTTGTTCTATGTAACGCTGAACGTAGCGTACACCATCAAGTCGGCTATTGATGGTAGCGAGACGGTGGTCGTTACGGTGGGTGAGGCTATGGACTCGGGCGACAAGGCAACTAACAAGGCACTGTCGATTGCCTATAAGTACATGGCGTTCCAGTTGTTTGCGATTCCAATTGATGAGGATCCAGACAAGCAGACCCATGAAGTCAAAGGCAAAGCCAAGGAATTCTTTGACACGAACTACATGACTGCAGATGACGTAAAAATAATTAAAGATTTGCTTGACAAGACGGGGATGCCTGAGGCAGACTTAGCAGCAATCTACAAAGTAGAGTCGGTTGAGAAGATACCACTTCACAACTTTGCTCAGATTGTAGACAAACTTCAAAAACGAATTGCAAAGGGTGAAACAAATGGGTCAGTATAACAACATCGCTATTTTTAAAAACACTAAGGCTGGTGACAATCCTAAGGCACCATCGCACAACGTGACCATCGAGTTTGCTGATGGCACCAAGTGGAAGGGTGGTCTGTGGCCTCGCACTTCTAAGGGTGGACTGCAGTATCTATCCGGTAATCTGGAAGCAGATGACGGTTCGGCACCTAAGCCAGCAAGCCGACAGCCACGCGGAGAAGAAGACTTAGTGGATTGGTAATGAGTCATGTGGCACGAAACGGAACGTAAAAAAGTCAAGCAGGTCAAGCTGAACCAAGAGATGTACGCCATTATCCTGAAGCTGTTGCGCACAGGTAAGCATAGTGCCCACGACGTAGCAGCTCACGCAGGGTGCCATCTCTTGACAGCGCAGTCCTTAATGAATTGTTTCCGAAAGCATAAGATAGTTCATGTGTGTGGCTGGATCAAAGATACAAGGGATAGGGATTCAATTCCTGTGTATCGGTGGGGTGAGAACGAAGACTGTCCTAAGTCCAAGCTTACCCCAGCCCAGCGCACAGCTAGGTACAAGGCTAAGAAAGCTGGTGGTCTTGGGCCGATTCAGAAAAGGAATCAGTCCAATAATGCTATGAAATTGCTTATGACGTAAGGATGCTTCAAGTCATAGTGGGTGTTCATCATATTGCACATGTGCCCGGGTGACGCTATGACGTAGTTGTTAGATCCAGTGCGAGGATCGAAAGTACCCGGGGTAATACTTCCTACTTGAGAGAGAGTCGTGATGGGCACTCTTCCAAGTTACAGCCCATAACGTAAGGGTAATGTGCATCGACGTGACAGCAGGAGAGACTGCAATGGAGGGTACGCCTATTAGGTAGGGCACCGGACTGTAACTCCGAGGTCGGCTAGTTCCGTGGAGGTTCGAATCCTTCACCCTCCACCAAATTACACTTTATGAAAGTTTCCGATGACTCATTACAAATACGGCAACCTACCAGACAAGGTAGACCTTCAGATGATTCGTAACAAAATTGTTGGCCTAGAATATATTAACCGTGGCACCTTGACAATATGTCTTGTTGAGATGCAGAATGGATTCAAGGTTATTGGTCAGTCTGCCTGTGTTGACCCAGCGCTTTACAGTAAGTCAAGGGGTGAGCTACTTGCTTTTAATGATGCCATTGACAAGCTGTATAGTTTTGAGGGATACTTGTTGGCAGAGCAGCGCAAGAACTACAAAGACTTAGTGGGTGTGCCCGACAATTGGACACCGCCTGACATTGCTCACTCAGATTACTATTACGAAACAGACCGAAACAAACCACTTAACCCGGTACACGACACCAGTGAATATCTCTAACATACACGACCTACCTCAAGCCTTCGTCGAAGCAGTAAGGAATGATCCTTACTCCGCTGGCACCAGTGACATATCAGTCACTAAGCTAATCGATGCGCCTCAGCGTAGGGTTCTAATCAAGAAGTACAGGGACTCTATCGTTGAGGATGCCAGCGAACGCGTTTGGTCTTTGCTTGGTCAGGCCGTACACACCATCCTCGAACGTCAGGATCAGGGCAAGTCTGTCATTGCAGAAGACAGGTTGTACGCTGACGTTGATGGCTGGAAAGTATCTGGTCAGTTCGACCGCATGGATCTACGCGAGGGAGTGCTCGACGACTACAAGGTAACTGGCACATATAAAGCTCAGATGGATGACCACGTTGAGTGGGAGCGCCAGCTTAATGTGCTGCGGTGGTTGGCTGTTAAGAATGGCTACACGGTAAACAAGCTTCGCATCGTGGCTATCCTTCGAGATTGGCACAAGTCGGGTGTGCTTCGTGACCCCAACAACTACCCCAAGATTCCGGTCAAGATTATAGAGATCCCAATTTGGGACTTAAGTGAAGCTCAGACCTATGTTGAGAACAGGGTATGGATTCACCAGATGGCTGAGCAGGGAGATGTCAAGCCGTGTTCAGATGAGGAGCGTTGGTTCAGTGGCAACTCCTACGCTCTGATGAAAGAAGGTGGGAAACGAGCAATAAAGATCTTTGAGAGGAAAGAGGATGCTGAAGAAAAACTCGCTGACGGATGTTTTATTGAGGAAAGGCGGGGTACATATAGACGATGCGCCGACTATTGTGAAGTCTCGCAGTTTTGTGAGCAGTACCGACCTGACAGGGAAGATACTTCTGCTGCCGAGTGGTAAGGTTGTATCGGTAGTCGAGTCAACAGGACGCGGCACATGGATCTGTATGTACGATGCCCCACCCCACAAGTCTAGCGAGATGATTCGCATGACTAAGAAAGAAGTGTATGACTCAAGACGCATTGAGTTCAAGCACGAATTTTTAATCCGCTATGGAGAAGAAATAGAATGGTTACAACAGTAGAGAAACTTATGGATGTTGAGGATGCTGCCTCGTACTTCGGGCTGACTGCTTACACTATCCGCAAGATGGCAAGAGAGGGAGACATCCCGGCAGCAAAGATCGGACGTGCCTATCGATTCCGTAAGGATGACATCGATGCGTTCATTAAGACGCAGTACGAGAAGCATAAACAACAGGAGTCCTAATGGATCAGCTAGATCAAGAATCACGAGCAAAGGCATTATTCGCTGACGAACAGCAGTACCGTTTCTGTAATGAGATGGTGCAGTTCTGGATTAACTATACCCACAATAATCCAGAGATAATGCTGGGCACTCAGATGAGGGCGTTCGGCGTGTGCATAGCTTTGTCCATGCGCCTGTGCGAATTGCAGGATGATGAATTCCCCGATGCAATGGAGAGACTTAACGAGCTGGTCAAGCAAGTCTTCGACAATGCAGAAGAGAACATAAAGGCGGCAACCCTACAGTAATGCAAAATTGTCTCAAGTGCGCAACCAAGACTGCTGTTTATGATTCAAGGTTGACAGTTGACGGTGATCTACGACGCAAGCGCAAGTGCCCGAATTGTGGATTTCGGTATGCAACCATAGAAGTTCTGGATGATATCGATGTTGCAGTTCGCGGCCCTCGCAAGCTAGTGGAGACAGCGGCTAAGTCACCAGAGGTAGTCCAAGCAAAGCGTGGCAAAGCACAACCCGCAAAGAAACCAAAGAAGAAAGAGATTGACGATGACATGTACGAAGAGTACGATCACTCGTCTGATGTTCAAGATGTATTTAAAGACTTAGGTATTGGAGACTTCACATGACAGAGCTAGACCTCAACGAGTTTAAGGATGTGTTAGAGAGGGCGGAGCAATACCACTACCACATGTCCCGCAGCTTGCTAAAGAAGCTGGATGAAAGAGATCAGGAGATTATGCGGTTGCGTAACCTGCTGACAGAGAATGGCATAGACCCTTTTGATCGAACCCGCCAGATGAATATGGACTTGGCTCGTGTATCTGAGAAGTTTCAGAAGTTCGACGAGGCACTGGCTAATATGGAAAGAGATAGGAGTGCTTGGTAATGTTTGCTGAAATGGTTATATGGGGATTCTTCGCGGCGTTCGGATCGATGGGTGCCTACAAACTGGTGGAGAAAATTGATGGATCCAAAAATAATCAAACAGTTGAACGAAACTCGGGAAGCGTTCAAGCGGAGATTCGACCAAGCGAAGGGGTTAAATGCGAAGGATCGAAAGATTCTGTACAAGAAGTGGCGCGCTGAGATTGGGGATATTGCTGCTAGAGAAACTGCTATGTTCGTGGAGTCTTACCGCAAGGGGGACAACCCCAAGACAGCGAACGGTATCAAGTGGGAAAAGATAAACGACGCATACGAGGAGATTGACTTGTTCGACATGAGACGCAAGGACGTTATATGACAGTAATAGTGTGGGATGGTTCGATACTGGCGGCTGATAGGCAGTCAACCAACAACGGCATGAAGCGCGCAGTTACCAAGATCAAGAAGATAGGGGATAGTTTGTATGGAATATCTGGTAGTTTTGATCGTGGCATTACTGTGCTTCGGTGGGTTGAAGAAGGGAAAGACCCGGACACATGGCCTGAGTTTCAGCGCGAGGCCGAAGACTACTGTTATCTGGTTGAGATCGCGCCGGGTGGGATACTCTATAAGTACGAACGTGAGCCGTTCCCGATGTGCATCGAGGAAGTCCAATATGCGCAGGGGTGTGGTAGGGATTACGCGATGGGCGCGCTCTTCATGGGGGCGAATGCAGTCGAAGCAGTAAAAGCGGCGTGTGAGTTTGATGCGAACTGCGGTATGGGTATTGACATACTGGCACTCGATGATGCAGCATACACCTTTGTACCAAGTAAAGAACCTAAGCCTAAGCCGCCAACAAATGTTTACACTTTATGATGAGGTCGCTATGATCCAAGCGCTGAACTATATGATTAGCTTTCTTGCAATGGTTGTAGGTGTAGCGTTTCTTGCTTTTATAATAATGTGGTGTTGCTCTTTACTAGCGGAGATTTTAGATGACAGTAAGCACTGAGGAATTTTATGCGAAAGCCAGAGAACATGGGGATTCCATTTGGGGGATCGCTTTGGAAGAAGCGAAGGATACAGACCGCGAACAACTTGAGAGGTGGTACGCAGACGCAGTGGCTCTCAATGCCTACTACTCTCGTATTGAAGCCAAGCTATCTGCTGTCCCTCGTTTGTCTTTTGATGCTATACGACAAGCGCTATTGCAGATACGAGCAGACGAATTGCTTGCCCAAGCTGCGGCAGTTGAAGCAGAAGGGGGCACTCTCAGCAACCACGTTACTGTGAGAACCGTCCCTCTGCTTACTCTGCTGTCACGATGCGCTCAGATTGTAGGAGATCAATCGCTTACCTTGGAGGCTGGGGCTCTCCCTCTCCATAAAGGATAGTATCTCTCCAACCTGACTCTAGTGCTTTCTTGACCAGCCGGGCGTTGTACCCTTCTTCAAGAGCCTTCACGCGATTCCGAACCTCGATCTTGTATTCATCCGAGACTTTGGGATCGCGCTCCAACTTAGCAGCAGACTGACGCGCAGACTTGATTGCTTGCTCATTGGCTTGAGACAAAGCTTTCAATCTTGCTAAGTCAGGGTAGTCCCGCTTCATCTGAGCTTTCTCTTCGGGTGTTGTGTCGGGCTGCTTCCATGCCTCCCACATCGTATCAATTGTAACCTTTAAGTTACGAACTGCTCCCGCATCGAAACCTTCAGGTTCAGCTTTTGCCTTGAAGCGGTCAAACAACGGCACTGGCATATCCTTGGTGTCTTCTCCTCTACCTTTCTTAATTGCTAATCCAGTAGATTTGTAAGCCTCCGAGAACAAACCCGGCAGGTACGAGTTGATGAAGTGATCCACCATTGCTGGGTTCACATCTACCAGACCCGGGGTGTACCTAGCGTTCTTGCTAGTGCCAATTTCCGCCAGCGATTGCATAGCCCACTTCGAGATCGGGTTAACCGAGTTGAAGTGCATGTACGCATTTGCCTCTTTGATATCAGAGAAAGGACTTTGCTCCTTGTAGATTGGGGCACCAAACCTATTCTCATTCATGTTCCACTCAACGACAGGCATTGCGATACTAGGCGTTGCTGTCTTCATTACAGATCCAGCAAGTGTCTGCGACTCCGCGCCAGAACCTATTGGTGAGAACGAGTCAAACGCAGCTTGCATCAACTTCAGTGCCGCTGTCGATGCTGGCATGTGGCCGTTAATTACATCGTACATATATTGACCAGCAGCAGAGAACACGTTCCAACCGTAGGCAACAGGGATTGATCCGCCAACCACACCGGGCATCCAAGTCAAGCTAGTGTTCCGCTTGTACCCAGCAACCATATCGATGCTGTCAATGCCGGGACGATCATCTTCCTCGTCATCGCCACCGAAGGAACGGGCAATCATTGTTGACAAGAAGCCAAGACCCATCCAGAATCCAGCGGTTATGCCGAATTGACCGAGGTTCCCAGCTTTCAGGTCTTTGAACATACGCACCGTACCCTGTACTGCTGGGTTAAAGAAGACGTATGCTGCGCGCAACTCCTTGCTGGTTCCCTTCATGTTGAAGTTGACGGTCAGTTCTTTGGCGTAACGAGCGGCAAACTCCCTTGACTTACCAGCATCACGCAGTACCTTGTAAGCTGCAAGACGGGGTGCGATTTCAACAGACATACCAGCAAGATCCATCGCTGCCGTGTACTCATTCCAGACTTCTTTGGTCATACCCCAAACGCCCGTGTTCTTGTTCATGGCATCCTGCAAGTTCTTCAGGTTTTGCTCAAGACTTTCACGGTCAAGGAAGTAGGTACCAGCACCGTCTTCGAAGAACTCATCGATTAGTTTGCGCTCGGCTGGATCCATCGGGTACTTGGTTTGCAAGCGATTAACCATATCCCTGAATCTGCCCTCTTTCATGCCAGCCCAATCGTACATCTTGTAGCGCAAAGCAATCTTGGTGGCACGACCATACTCACCCATCATCTTCTTGGCTAGGCCAGCACCAACCTCAGGGTCAGCCGACATATTCGAGAACGCTGTTTGAATATCTCGCATCGCGTTGATAGGCACCCAAGCAGGATTCCAAGAGGTAACCATCTGGCTGAAGAGCTGAGCCCACTTACCAACCATCTCGGTAACAAAGTTACTCTTCTGGATATTCATGCCAGTGATAGCTTGGAAGAATGGCAGACCGTTACCCTTGAATACCATTGAGATTGATTTGCCATTGACTTTGACAACCACCTCATTAGGATCACGGCGACCAGACATCTCAACCATACTGACGTAACCATCAGGAGACAGTCTTGCAGTCATGACAACTTGCTCGTTCAGATTGCGTAGAGCACGAGCAGCTTCGTCTGGCTGGATGTCCCGGCGTTCTTCTGCCTCACGGATACGCTGCACGATTTCGGCCAGCGCGTCATCCGAGTCAATCTCCCCACGCTTCATGCGCTCCTTCAAACCAACCAAGAAGTTCTTGCCAGCCTTGGTGTCGTTCTTGTCAGTGCCCAGAATCTTTAGGATCTTGTTATCAAAGTTGAACTTCTCAACATTGACACGCTGAACCGTTTCGATTGGGTTGACCTCGACGTAGGTTTTGTCTGGGTTTTGCTCGAACATATCCAGTATGGATTGCAGAGGCTTGTTCTTTTGACCACGAATCAGAGCAGACACATAGGAGTTCATTGTGTTCTCTAGCACGTCGATAGCTTTGGTGCCACGGCCAGTAGAGCGAATGATGTCGGAGCCGCGCACATTGAAGGCACGACCACCCAACTGAGATCCATCGTACTTGTCTAGGTCTGTCTCGGTATTACCTGAGAGATTGACGTAGTGCTTGTAACGCTTGAGCGCTTCATACTGGTACTTGGAAATCATACCTGTCTGCAGCAAGTAATTGATCTTGTCGGTGGACATACGATCCATTAACTTGCCGAGTATCTCAAGTTGAGTTACCGCTTCTGCACTCCAAGCGCCATTGTTCCTAGTCTGTAGGATTCTCTGCGCTTCTTTTGTGGACAAGCCTGAACCAATTGTGTTGTCAGGATTGATAGACTTGATTGTGGAGTTGCGCTCCTCGGCGTGACGTGCCATCAGGAACAGGTCAACGTCCTCAATCGTGACATCCAAACCATCCAGTTTACGTAGCAACTTGTTAATAGGTTGCATGTAACGGCGCTTGTAGTCGTCTATGTAGTAACCAGTGCGCGACTCGTACTTGACCAGATCGTCCATGACCGTGTTGTTTTTCCCGGCCATAGCCAATTGCTGAGCAACTTCCCATATTGGCAAGAACTTGTTCTGAGCGCCTTGGATTACAAATCGTTTAACTCTTGTCCACCACGCATCATCTTCGCTCCAAACCTTGATCTTCTCGATGTTGCCGGGGCCGATGTAGCGCAGAGTTTCACGAGCACGAGCAAGACGCACAGTACCGTACTGCTTCATCATATTGTGCGCAATTTGCAGGTTGTCCGTAGTGGTGATGTTGAACTCACCCTCGTTGATGGACTTGGCACCGTCCTTCAGCGTGAAGACAATCCACTCGCCAGTGATCGGGTTGACCCGTGCGTAGGCTGTGATCTCGCCAGCGCGGTAGGCATAACCCTCGACAGGCATCTTGTTGCGGTCAAAGCTGATGCTGTCATTAGGCATACCACCCAACGGAGAGATGCCATTGGTCTTAGCCGCCTCACGCGTAGCCGATAGGATGTCAGCAACCTCTGTGTTGGTAGAGGAGTTTATCCAATTGGCAACAGCGGGGAATCCGTTCTTGTCCAGCCAGTTTGCCAGCTTAGTGTGTACCGTGTGTATTGCGGTGTCACCAAGAACAGCTTTGGTTGCATCCTGCTGAGACAGGGTAGCGCCCAGCTCACGGCTCTGCTCCATCAGACGGTCTGCAGCTTGCTTAGTCTTCTGGTTCAGGCGGTACTGGTTGTCAAGGAATGTGTTAAGTGCGTCGCCAATAAAGCCACGAACACCCCACTGACTGTAGATCTCATTGAATGCGGCGAACTGAGTATCAGTGTCACCCTCAAGGAAGTCGCTGAACAAGTACAGGTGCCCGGTCTTGGGATCCATCGCAGCTTTAAAGCCGTTAGATCCGAAGCGTCCACTTACCCTTGTACGTACATCGTCCGGTAGTTGGTTCGGATTCTGCACAACGGTATAAGCTGGCTTTGCTTTCCAAGTGCTGAACATCCTAGCCGCAGACTCGATGACATTCAAGGCTGACAGCACAGGAGAGTTGGTGCCACGCTGGAACCTGATGCTATCGTCGTAGCCTAAGTAGTTGCCATCGTCATCCACTTCCTCTTCGCTGCTGATCTCGTCGGCTGGCTTAGCGAATCCCTCATCTTCGTTGGCTCGTTGATCCATGAGCGCGCCGATAGTATTGATGTCGCCAGTAGCCTCAGCAAGCTCATTGGCCTCGAACGCTGCTTGCATGATTGCGGCAAGCTGGTGCTCTTCTGCCTGAGAAATTTGTGAGCGGAAGTCGGTATAAACCTTAGGAGACAGGAATCTTAACCCGTCAATTTGGGAATACAATGCCGACTTTGTTTTCATTTCGACAGCGCGCCGTGCCTCAGAATCCTCGCGCTCCTTGAACTCCTTGTACGCAGCTTGTTCTTCTTTAGTTAAGAAGTTCTCAAACTGAGGAGCAAGGTCTGGCCGAGCTTGTTCAATATACTGAACATCTTTGAACCAAGCCCTGACCGGATCGTCGAACTCCAACCGAATCATTACGCCGCGGTCGCCATCAATCTTGGCTGGGTTGCGCATTTCATTCAGGGTGTAGTTCATTGGCAACGCATTGGGGAAGGCGTTCTCGAGGTTGTCTAAACCTGACACTTCCTTGAGGCGCATACGCAGCTCGGTGATACCCTTCTTCCAGTTACGGAATGAGGCCAGCTCACCATCGGTTGCGTTACGCATATTCTCTGGCACCTGATCTAGCGCGCGGAACCAAGCATCACGCGCAGTCATGGCTGAGTTAGGATAGCCCTTGACCCAATCATTGAGAGCGTAGTTGATGGAGATGTTACCAGTGAGATCGATCCA
>Ga0222714_10001695_pt1 | contig 24558 bp, 24 predicted proteins | sample C33_3DmetaG_FD_165048 | JGI IMG/M metagenome (GOLD analysis project Ga0222714, IMG submission 165048) | Estuarine water microbial communities from San Francisco Bay, California, United States - C33_3D | ecosystem: Environmental > Aquatic > Marine > Unclassified | place: USA: California...
GAGGTAACCTAATTGCCATGATATGTTATGATGCCCAATCAGCAAATCAGAATAATTTATACTCCTCTACAACTGTTACTAACGGACAGTATTATCACGTAGTGGCTACTTTTGATAGTGGCTATAATTGGAAAATCTACATAAACGGAGTTTTAGAAAATGAAACCACATTAACCGGTAAACCGTATCAAAACTCATCTTCTATCTCTATAGGAAGAGGAGACAGTAGAACTATGAACGGCGAGCTTCCTATTGCAAAAATATACAACCGAACGCTCACAGCCTCAGAGGTCAAATCAAACTATAACGCCATCAAAGGCAGATTTAATATTTAGTAAGTTATGGCAGTAAGACACGGATACGGAAAGGTAGCAGGAGCAGATGCATTAACATTTGCATACGATACTGGGGATATTAGGAATAGTTACAAGGGGGAACCTACCACTAATTTAATTCCATCTGGAGTTGCGTTTTGCCATTCCACAGGACAAGGAGCCGCAGCAACAGTAGAAGATGCACCAGAGAAAGGACCAGGATGGAAAAAAGTTACCATCACAGCTAGAGGTACTAACTTTAGAATTATACAGTGGACATACCTATCTATGACAGCAAATACTCTATACTGTCATTCTATTGTGTTTGATTGGGGTAATATGAGAGGTAAAAACTACTTTATTTACTTTGATGGCGACGGTACAGGCACCAGAGCATACTACAGACCTGGAGATTACGTAAACACAGGAGGAACTAATATAGATTCATCTATGCCAGATGGTAAGTTTGCAGGAACTATAACTCATACCGGTAACCATGCTCATGCATTCTTTATTGGTAATTACACACTTAATCAAAGCGGACTAAACGACTACTTCTACTATAAAGAGTATCAAGCAGAAGTTAATTCACATCCAACTCAATACACAGGAGGAACACGATCAGCCACACAAGCTTTATTAGATCTGACAGGAAATAGTGAAATTACATTAAATAGTGTGTCGTTTGATTCAAACGCACAAATGTTATTTGATGGCACAGACGATTCTATAGGTTACGCATATGTAGGTATTTCAAATTATTCACAACCATTTACTATGGAATGTGTATTCATAGTAGATCCTGCAGCAACTTGGGATAACGGGTATAGAAGTAATATATTTGGTATTGCGGGATCTTATGCTGGTATGTACGGACTTAATAAGCACAGTGGTGATAGTGTAGGATTGTATGTAAGAGACGCATCTGGAGGCGGCGCTGCCGACGTAGGCGGTTTATCTAAAGGAGTGTATTACCACTTAGTTGGAACTTGGGATGGAACTGATGATATACGTATATATTTAAACGGTAGCCTACGTAATACAGCTACATCCGCAAAAAGCGGCGCTCCTGATACTACTTCTATCTGGCTTGGAGGAACACGAGCATACTCAGGAACAAGCGGACAAGTGTACCACGGTGAAATACCTGTTGCAAAATACTATAACCGAGCACTTACGGCCATAGAGGTAAGAAACAACTTTAATTTATACAAAGGCCGATTTAACATGTAATCTATTTATATAAAAAAGCTATGAGCAGATTTCCTAACAGACGCTGGTTAGTTATCCCAGCCACAGAAGTAGAGAACGTAGACTTTAATCAAGTTCTAGAATCTTCAGCAGATACTTTAAGATACTCTATAGACGGAAATGAAACTTTCGTTAAGTATGAAGTATCAGTATTAGAAGAGCCTTATTCATATACCTATACTGATCTTGAAACTAACGAAGAAGTAACTACTACGGTAGAAGCCGGAGTGTACGGAAGACCTTCTATCTATTCAGAAGCTTATACAGAATATAACCACGAAGAGATTCTTGCTTTACTTGCTACCGAAGCTTGGACAGGACCAATGGATCCAGATTTAGAATAAGATTATGGCAGTACCAGGTTCAGGAGAGATATCATTAGGTAAGATTAGACAAGAGTTACAGGCAGCTAACTATACTAGCGGTCCGTATACTGCTGCTTCTACGTCTTTAGATTTAGCCGAGAACGGTACATACGCTACTATCAATACATGCTCTCCTTATTATCCGCTATCAGCCAATCCAGCTAATATGTCTGAGTGGTATGGATATGATCATGATGCACCGTGTCCATTTGCAACCGCTTCTTTCTATTTTGATGGAGGTGACGATGCAACCGATAAGCTTCAGACTAGAGACACCTTACAAGGGGATCCTTACAGTGACTTACAAGCAGATATTCAAGATAAATTTGTAATCTCAATGTGGGTAGCTCCTTGGAATATAGATTCGGCAGCCGCTGGTCACGCTGGATACCAAAGACTACATGGATTCTGGCGGATAAAAGATGATACAAACGGCTATATAGTATCTATAGGGTATGTACCTAATTACAGTTTCGGTAATGACAATTATATAGAATTTGTAATTTCAGCAGGAAGTGGGTCTACTAATCAAAGAAGTTGGACCGTCGCCTTAGATGATAACGGAGATAATTACGGAGCAACCGGAATAAGTTCCAATGACGTGTGGAACTGGGATAACCCAGGACAATCTAATGCCAATAGGTTTGTACACCTGGTATTTCAATATGACAGTACCCAATCAGCTAATGCTGATAAATTTAAAGTATATTGGAACGGAACCGCGTTAAAGAACATGAGCTATAACGCTACTGGAAACGGAGGACCATCCGGTATAGCTTATAACGGAGATCAGTATATGGTACTAGGTCAGCATCACTATGGCGGACTCACCAACGGTGCTCCCGGTATATGGTATGGATGGATAGGATGGTTCAGCTATAAAAATGGGTTTGCAGCATCATCTACAAATATTGCAACCCTGTACAACTCCGGTTCTCCGCCCGATCCTGATGATATAACACAGATAGGTCCAGATATGATACATTATCGATTTGGAAGTAATGCAAGTAGTCAAAATGATTATAATGGTTTTAACATAATACTAGATGTAACAACTGCGGACTGGGATAATAATGTTTACCCATAATTATAATAAAGAGACTATGGAAGACAAAGGATTAGGAGATACTATCGCAAGAGCCACTCATGCTACCGGTCTAGATCGTTTTGCACAAAAGATCGCTGAAGCAAGAGGAAAGTCCGATTGCGGATGCAAGAAAAGACAAGAATATATCAACCAATTGATTCCATATAAAAAGAAAGACTAATGGCAACAAAATACAGAGTTTACAAACAGCTCATCCCTGTACCTTTAAACACAGACGATCCTACATGGGCAAAACGCCAGATCTGGGTACAGAAACTTAACTCAGAAGACACTATTGATGAGTTTGATACCTTAGCAGAAGCTCAAGCTAAAAGAGATGAATTGACAGCTGCTGACGAGACTGGAAGAATCTACAAGGTAGAAGAAGTTGAAGTAGAAGTTGGAGAATAAATCTTTTCTTCCTATATTTATATATAACTAACCGGTTAAATTAAAATAACGTTACATGGAAAACCAAAAGTTGACTCAAGAAGAGTTACAGCAGATCGCTGACCTTCAAAACAAAAATCGTGCTGTCGTAAGCGAGTTCGGCGAAATCGAGCTTATCAAGCTTAGTATCGAAGCACGTGTTGAAAATGCTAAGAAATTCTTAGCTGAACTTCGCGAAGCCGAGCAGACGTTCGGTAAAGAGCTTTCTGAAAAGTACGGTGATGGAACTGTAGACTTACAATCTGGTGAGTTTGTTCCTGCTCCTGCTCAAGAGGAAGCTACTGAAGAGCCAGCTGCAGAATAAGCGCACAACGCACTCCAGGGAAGATTAAGAGGGTTTCGGCCCTCTTTTTCTATTTATATAAAAATCTCACATACACATGGCTTTAGAAGATAAAAAATCGTTATTACAGCCTAGCTCTGTACAATCCCAGCAGTATAGATTACAATACTCTGGTCTACAGGATAGAGCTAACGAAGCTGTTAAGTATACCGCTCCTGCTGCTAATACTCCTAGAGTATCTCAGTTTGTAGGCACAGTACCATCTGTAGCATTAGCAGCACCAACACCTCAACCTGTTGGATCTTCTACTATAGCTAAGAACTATCGAGCATCAGCTGCAGTATTAGACGGAGATACGTATCTTACTGCTTCTATTGGAAGTGATGTAGATCTTAATACGGTAACCAGCGGTTCATTAAGCTTAGTGTTTATGATTAAGCCGGATACAGTACCTACAGCACAGAAGCAGTACCTATTCCATGCTTATACCGGATCATTTGCCAGCCACTCTTTAGAAGTAACATTAAATGGGTATAATCTAGAGATTAGAGGCACAAACGACGGTAAGTACTCAAGATACTACGCAACTATCCCTGCAACAGCCTGGGGTACTCAAGAAAACGGGTATACTATTGTTGAGATCGGTAAAAATGCTCAAACAGCTGACAGACCATCAGTACCGTTAGGCTTTGCAAGATATTACGCTAAGGTAGGTAATACTTCTTATAGCTTAATCGCAAGAGGTAACGGAATAGTTACTTCTCATGACCTATCCCTAATAGACCACCTAAGCATCGGCGGTACAGCTGCAGTTGCTAACTCTAACTTCTCAGGATCGATTGCATTTGCAATGATTAAAGGAGACACTCGCTTAACAGCCGACCAATACATCGATCTAAAAGACGGAAAGAAGTTAGTAGGTTCAATTATTCCACAAGTAAGAGCTTATACTTTCGATAGTAACGGAGCTGTAGAAGATCCAGGTACATTAGCTGATGTTAACGTAACTTTAGGAGTAACTGGAAGCTATTCCATAACTACAGGATACTATTAATTGTTTTTGCGCTTCATTAACATATTTATATAAAGAATAATATAACCCTTCATAAAGATGGCAGAAAGAATTTTATCACCAGGTGTATTTTCAAGAGAAAATGACCTATCTTTCATCACCCCAGCTGCTGGCGAGATCTCTACGGCTTTAGTAGGACCTACAACTAAAGGTCCTGTTAATATTCCTACTGTAGTTAGATCTTTAGGCGAGTACCTAAATGTATTTGGCGGCACTTTCAAATCAGGTAGTGACTACTACAACCACTTTACTACAATCGCAGCTGAAAAGTACTTCGAACAAGGAGGTTCTTCTCTCTTAGTTACTAGAGTATCTGATGATACTTTCTCTAGTGCTACTGCTACAGTATATAGTGCTTCTGCTGCATGGTTTACCTTAAAGACTCTAAGTCAAGGTGAGATCATGAACAACAGCGGTAGTGGTACATTAGCAGGAGCTGACAATGCTCTTGTTTCCGGTTCAGCCGATAACGTAAGATGGGAAATTACTAACGTAGATGCAGCACAGGGTACTGTTTCTCTTGTTATCAGAAGAGGTGACGACAACGAAAAGAACAAAATCGTTCTAGAGTCTTATTCTAACCTTTCTTTAGATCCTAAATCTGCTAACTACATCGCCAAAGTAATCGGTGATCAGTATAAGACAGTTAGCGGTGTTGATGGAGCTGTAACAGTAAACGGTGAGTATGCAAACTCTTCTAAATTCGTTTATGTAGATGCAGTAACATTCAAAACCCCGGACTACTTCGACAATACTGGAGCTGCTAAAGGAGCTTACTCTGCTTCATTTGAAGCGTTTGTAATCGGTAGCGGATCTGCTCACGGTACATTCGGTTCAGCAGAAGGAGTTTTATTCCAAGCCGGAGTTGCTGCAACATTTAATCAGAACATTGCTAGCGCAACAGACTCACAAGGTATCGATCCTTCTACTGCTTACGCTACAGCATTACTATCTCTTGCTAACAAAGACGAATATAAATTTAACGTACTATTAACACCAGGTCTTACAAAAGATCTTAACTCTTCAGTAGTATCAAGCTTTATCAGCTTAGTAGAAGGAAGAGGAGATGCAATCTACGTTGTAGATGCTTATAAGTACGGAGGTTCAGTAGCCAATGCAGTATCTAGTGCTGCTGGTATGAATAGCTCTTATGCAGCTGCTTACTGGCCATGGGTTAAAGTATCTGACAACCAGTTAGGAAAGAATACATGGGCTCCAGCTTCTGCAGTAATCGGAGGTGTTTATGCCTTCACTGATAGAGTAGGTGCTGAATGGTTCGCTCCTGCAGGTCTATTAAGAGGTGGTATTCCAGGTGTAGTAACAGCTGAAAGAAAGCTTTCTCAATCAGACAGAGACACATTATACGGAGGTAAAGTTAACCCACTTGCTACCTTCCCAGGTTCAGGTGTTGTAGCTTACGGTCAGAAGACATTACAGACTAAAGCTTCTGCATTAGACAGAGTAAACGTTCGTAGACTTCTTATCAACCTTAAGAACTTCATCGGTGATCAAGCTAACAACTTAGTATTCGAGCAGAACACAATCGCTACTCGTAACAGATTCTTAGCCGCCACTAACCCATATCTTGAAACTGTAGTACAGCGTCAAGGACTTTACGCTTACAGAGTTGTAATGGATGACACCAACAACACTGCTGACGTTATCGATAGAAACCAATTAGTAGGTCAGATCTTTATCCAACCAACTAAGACTGCGGAATTCATCGTACTTGACTTCGTTGTTCAGCCAACAGGTGCAACATTTGGAGCGTAACTATTTATAATAAAGTAAACTAAAGTAACATGCCAGTACTAGATCCAAACGAAATCATGTTTACCGCCTTCGAACCGAAGGTAACGAACAGATTTATCATGTACATCGATGGAATTCCATCATATATGGTTAAGAGCGTAACTTCACCTTCTTTTACTGACGGTGTTATCAAGCTTGACCACATCAACACTTACAGAAAGATCCGCGGTAAGAGAGAATGGCAGAACATGACTCTCTCATTATACGATCCAATCACACCTTCTGGTGCACAGGCTGTAATGGAGTGGGCTCGTTTAGGATATGAATCAGTAACTGGTAGAGCTGGATACTCTGACTTCTACAAGAAAGACGTAACTTTAAATATGCTAGGTCCTGTTGGAGATATCGTAGGAGAATGGATCGTTAAAGGTGCATTCGTACAATCTTCTAACTTCGGTACTTACAACTGGTCTACAGATGAAGCCATCTCAGTTGAACTAGTATTATCAATGGACTACTGTGTATTAAACTTCTAATACCCCGCCTTGTCAACAAAGGAAAGCCCGGTCTTTATGGCCGGGTTTTTTATTTTCATATATTTATATATAAAGTAATACAGTTATATGGAATCAAAATTTAAGTTACCTACTGAAACGGTTGAGCTACCGTCAAAAGGCTTACTCTACCCAGAAGGGCACCCTTTATCCGCCGGTACAATTGAGATGAAATACATGACCGCACGGGAAGAAGACATCTTAACCAATCAGAATTATATTAGACAAGGCACTGTCATTGATAAGCTATTACAGTCTTTAATTGTAACAGAAGTACCTTATGACGAGATCTTGATTGGAGATAAGAATGCTATTATGGTAGCAGCTAGAATCTTATCTTACGGTAAAGACTATGATTTTGATCTAGGAAACGGTAAGCAGACTATTGACCTTACAACCTTCAATAATAAAGAGATTCAAGAAGACTTATATAAGAGAGGTCAAAATGAATTCGAGTTCACTCTACCTCATACAGACAATACTGTAACCTTTAAGCTTTTAACTCACGGTGATGAAACTAAGATCGAACAAGAGATTAAAGGCCTTCAGAAGATCAATAAAGATAATATTGCCGAAGCTACTACTCGATTGAAATATATTATCACATCTATCAACGGATCAAGAGAAAAGAAGGATGTTAGAGAGTTTGTTGACTACGGACTATTAGCTCGTGATGCTAGAGCATTAAGAGAATACTACACTAAAGTATCTCCAGATCTAGATATGACTTATACCTACACAGACTTAGACGGTGCAGAGAGGGAGGCTGCCCTTCCAATTACTGTTAGCTTTTTTTGGCCTGACGCCTGAGTATAGAACTCTACTGTATCAACAGATACACGACATAGTCTTTCACGGTAAAGGAGGGTATGATTGGCAGACGGTCTACAATATGCCAATATGGCTACGTAGATTCACCTTTCAATCAATCAGAGACTTCTACGAGAAAGAAGCAGAAGCACAAAAAGAAGCTATGGATAAAGCAACCGGAGTACAGCAAGCAGCACCAAGCAATACTGTACAGATTCCGGATGCAGTAAAAAAAGCGACATACACTACTAAAAAACAGTAGTAATCTATTTATTAGTATAGCACTACTGTATGGCAGAAGATAATTTAAACTTAGAAGGTAATATTGAGAGAGCCGAGGAACTGAAAATGTCCTTTGGCTCTATTAATAATGCTGTTAATGAACTTAACAAAGCATTAAGACGTACCGGTGAAGATACTGCTGAAGTAAGTAGAGTGTTTGCTCAACTAAAAACCTCTGCAGATAACGTTGCTAAAGTACAACGAAGTATTCAAGAGAGTTCTGCTGGTACTGCGAATGCTATTAAGGAACAAAAAGCTAACCAGGATAAAGCTACTCAGTTAGCAAAACAAGCTGGTGAGTTTTATACTCAAGCTCAGACAGCAACCGGTAAAACAAAAGATAATCTTCTACAGCAATCAGAAAACCTCTATAGAGCTTCAGGAGAAGCTAAAGTACTTTCTGAATTATACAAAGAAATTGCAATACAGGCAGCTAAACTAGACTCCTCTACAAAGTTCTTTAGAACAGCAAGCACATTTATATCCAGTATACCTGGATTTAAAGCATTCGCTGAACCTTTCCAACAAGCAGAAAAAGCAGCCAGAGAAGCTGTAGCTAAGACAGGTAGTACTATATCAGGCTTTGGAGCAGGTTTAAAAGCCCTAGGTAAAGGTTTATTCGATATGCTATCTCTTCCTGCTTTAATTGCAGGTACATTACAGCTTTCAAAGAATACTAAGGACTTAAGTACTAACTTGGGTATTAGCATGAGTGCTGCAAGAGATATTGAAAGAAGTTTCGATAGGTTCGCACTAAGTACAGAAGATAGCAGAGTAACTACTCAGAAACTATTACAGGCACAGAATACATTATCCGGTCAATTAGGTTTAGCAGTACAGTTTAGTGGGGAGACTCTACAGAACTTTATCATGCTTACCGAGTATATGGGAGTAAGCACAGAAGCTGCTGCTAAACTCACCATGCTTTCGGAAGGTCTTGGAGCTAACTCTAGAGATTTTACAAACAATATAGCAGAATCTGTAACACAAGCAGGTCTTGCTCTAGGAGTAAACATTCCGCTGAAAGACGCTTACGAAACTATTGGTAAGATGTCTTCAACTACGCTAGTTAATCTACAGAGAAACCCAGAAGCATTAGCTAGAGCAGTAGCAGAAGCAAAAGCATTAGGAGCTACCTTTGAACAGTTAAGCAGTGTTTCAAGTAGCTTACTTAATTTTGAGACCTCTATCGAGAATGAGCTTCAAGCTGAACTTCTAGTAGGACGTCAGCTTAATCTAGAAAAAGCTAGAGCAGCAGCACTGACTGGTGATCAAGCAAGCTTAGCAAAAGAACTGAGAACTCAGATCGGCTCGATTAACGAGTTCGAAAAGATGAACGTAATTCAAAGAGAATCTCTAGCACAGGCCTTTGGATTAAACGTTGAGCAGTTGAGTGAGATGCTTCTAAAGCAAGAAGCATTAAATGCTAATGCTAAATCTGCCAGAGACCTAACAACAGAGCAGATCAGTCAAGCTAGAGCGTTGGCTAAAGAGAAGAACATAGGCTTTGGAGATGCACTATCTCAGATTCAAGAAGAAAGAGATGCTGCTAAAGCTTTTGAAGATGCATCTAAAAAACTACTAGGTACATTCCAGAGATTATTTATCGAGCTATCTCCTGTACTGGAAAAAATTGCTAATATTGCTGGTGATCTAGCTGCTAATCCATTCTTCAAAGGCCTTACTCTTGTAGGAGCTGGAACAATGGCTTTATCCTCTATTGCTAAATCTCTAAACCTTATACCTCAAAAGGTGTTTGTTGTAAATCAGAGCCCGATGGGAGGTGCCGGAGGCGGCCAAGGAGGGTTAGGAGGCATGATGAGAACCTTACCAGGCGGTAGCCGATACGCAGCAGCTATGAGAATGAATCAAGCTGGTAAATTCGGTATGAGTAGAGCTATGGGAATGAAAGGTGTAGGTCTAGGAGCAATAGCAGGCATTGCAGGAATGGGAGTATCAGCTCTAGCCGATAACTACGAAGAAGGTAGTGCTGCTAATGTAGGATTAGGTACAGCAGGAGGTGCTCTACAAGGCGCTGGCACAGGTGCGATGATTGGATCTATTATTCCAGGTGTCGGAACATTAGCTGGCGCTGGTATTGGAGCTGCAATCGGAGGTCTTACAGCTTATCTTAATAGAAAAGATAGAGAAGAAGAGAAAGAGAAGAATGCTGGAGGAGAAAAGTACGACAAGATGATTCAACTACTTGAAGAGCAGGCTAAGAAAGACACTAAGATATTTATGGATGCCAATCAGGTTGGTATTTCAATGGCTTTAGGTAACCCAAGATTAAATTAAGATGCCTTTATTAGATTTAAAAACTAAATTAAAAGATCTAAAGTTCGGTACTTTAGCACCTTATATCCAAAAAGATATAAACAATCCGGGTGTACCTTCCTCTAATCAGATTCAAGCCAGAGCCGAAGATCTAGAACGTCTTACTAAAATGCTAGCCGATAGACCGGGAGTAGAATTTGCTACTAAACAAGTAGTGCTTGAAGCCAGTAAAGCAGATACTTTAATAGACATCTTTAGTAAGAATACTGTCGTAAACCCGGCCTTAAGAATCGGTAACATACTTCTACAGATTCCTGTTAATAGAACAGGTACGCATTTCTCTGCATTAGGAGGAGGACCTCTCACTAATTACTATACTAGAAATAATAATGCTGCTAGTGAAGCACTTGCCGGTAAGACAATACGTATTGAGAAACGTTCTCAATTACGTACTAAAATAAGTGAGTTAGGTAAGCCTGAGAGATTTAACACAGTATTAACTAGAACTCAAGCTAGTGCTCAAGCTAAAAACAATAAAAAGGTTGTTCTTGGAGTTAAGCCCGACTTAGTAGATACACGGTCAACTGATTCTGTTAACCTACTAGACGTAGGAGGAACTCTTAAAGACGATTTACTGATGGGAGTAACCTTCAACGTATTTGGAAAAGCAACTACTACGATGAATACCTTTAGAGGCTTTGTTCAGAACATCTCAGATAACTATACAGGTAACTGGCAATCAGTTAACTACGTAGGTAGAATGGAACAATTCTTTACATATACAGGGTTTACTCGAACGTTTAACTTTCAATTAGTTATTCCAATATTTTCTGCTGCCGAGCAACCAAGAGTCTTTAATAAAATTAACTCTCTAGTATCCTATACTGCTCCTACATATGTGGATAACTTACCTCAAGGCACTATTGTCTATATGACAATGGGTAACTATCTACGTACTGCCGGAATAATAAACTCAGTATCTATTACTGTCGCCAACGATGTACCATGGTCTTACAGTCAGAAGAGTGCATACGGAGATAATAAAGCAAGGCTACTGCCTCAAGTTATTACCGCTAATATCCAATTTACTCCAATCCACAGCACAGTACCTCAGCTCTTTACATCCCCATTCAGCAAAGCTACACCAGACGGACAGTACATCAATCAAGGAAGTAAGGTAGTTGACAGAGATTTTGCAAGAGAAGAGACATTAGCTACTCTAGGAGATATGGAAGCTCTACAGTTAGATGAAATTGATCTTCTTCAAGGCGAATTAGTGCCGTTAATTGATAAATTAACTTCTGCTATTTCAACTGAAGCAGAAGATTTCGCCGCTCTATTTGCTAACAGGTCAAGCAGATTTGGTGGTTTAACGCCGTCAATTGAAGTAGGAGAAGGATTCTTTAGTAATATTGAAGATCAAGACACTTACTTATGAAAAGATACGAAGACATACCGGTACGTAACGTAGGAGATAAGCCTTACAGAGGAGCAACTATCTATCCAGAAGTACCAGCTTCAGAGCAAGACTACTATGTAGTTGCCTCTGTAGGCGATAGATTTGATATTTTATCTAAGCAATTTTACGGCGATCAACAGTACTGGTGGGTAATTGCTTCTGCTAATCCCAAGGTTAGAAGAGATACTATGTACATTGAACCAGGGTTACAGTTGCGTATTCCACCTCTAAGAGCTATATTAAACAGTTACGAACAGTTAAATGCTTCTAGATGAATTATCTTGTAGGTACACCTATAGCAGGATCCGTTGCTAAAAGCATCGAAGATCGTCAAAACATCTTTGAAGCTAACGATGGTTCTTTACGTCAAGCTTATATACAATACCAGTCCCTAGCACCTTGGGTAAGACTAAGCTCAGCCGTTAAAATTAAAGCAGGTACTAAGACAGCTGAAAAGTTTGGTACCGGTATTGAACTAGCTAAGAATAACGTGCTCTTTACTCTCTTTAATAAAGAGACAGATGGACTTCCAGGCTATGAAAGAACACAGCTCGGATACAGACCTGCTCCCGGTATACAGGACATGCAGATTCATTCCCATAATAGATTCGGATCTTTAAGAACAGCTGTAGTAAAGTACCAATGCTGGAGTAGAGAGCAACTGGATGTATTAGAACTCCTTTATATGAGACCCGGGTTTAACGTGTTCTTAGAATGGGGATGGTCAGGCTACTTAGCTAACGATAACGGCAACTATAACGTTGATACGTTGGTAGAACCTATTGATTTTACAGCCTACAATACCAGAGAAGCTGCACAAGCAGCTATGGTTACCAAACGCAATAAGTATACGTACCATTATGATGGTATAGCAGGAATAGTAAAAAACTTTACCTGGTCTTTAAGAAACGACGGCGGTTATGACTGCTCTACATATATCGTAACAGCAGGTGATGTAGCAGAGTCCTTAAAAATTAACTTCTATGTCTCTAATGCGGACATTAAAAAAGCAATAACAAAAGCAACTGATGCTGTAGATACCGCTGCTCTCGCAGTAACTTCTAAAACAGTTACAGTTCAAGGGATAGACAAACCTGTAACACTCACAGACATTCAAGCAAAAGCTAAGATTACCCCGAAATTCCCCGACGTTAACGAAATACGGTATAAAAGCGCTATCGCACCACCAGACTTTAATAGTGCAGCAGATCCTGAAGCCGGTCAAACATTATCTAAACTTTACGAAGAATATAAAGCAAGAGTGAATGACGCGTTAAAAGTTACTAGACAGACAAGCATTGTTAAAGACCGGAAAGACAAGGGCCTCTACATAAACCTAAAAGAAGGTACATTTGGCTTTGAAGGAAGCTACTACCAGCTTAACAATGTCAACGGTCTTATTGATCAAGCAGAAAAGTTCGTACAGGATAATCCTGCAGTTGAAATCTTAGTCCGACCAACCCGAATAAATGAAATGGTAGTAATGCGATTTAAAGATTATACAATCTAATTAGGTATGGCGTTTACTCAAGAATATAAGACAAAGATCCACGAAGCGCTGCTGGTAAAGGTATGGTCAGAAAATACTACAGCCCCCGACACCGGCTATATAATTCTTCCTGATGATACGCTTGATGATATTATTTCATCTAAAGATAAGGAAACAGTAAAGAGCAAACTATACCACCAGACATTCGTATACAAAGCCAGTACTGTTGAGCAGACTCAAAACGGAAACTCTGCTCAAGATGCTACTCAGGTATTTGTAAAACTTGGATTATTTCTAGCTATACTTAATAAGCAGTTAAAAAAAGCTACCGCTCCTTACATATCTTTTGAAATAGACTCAGGGAATAATTTCTACAGAACTATTGATGGACACATCTCTATAGATCCTCAAGTATGCTTACTACCAAGCACACTACAGTCACTATTAGACGGACAGGAAGGTTTTGATCCTCCTCTTGTCTACGATGTACTACTTAACATTAATGCTATAACTCGTATACTTGATGAACATACCAGCAGAGATGCCTCAGTAGCCTTATTAGACTTCTTTGAAAGCTTATTTAGTGAAGTTGAAAGAGTAACTGGAGTAATAAATAAATACGAATTACAGTACTACGAAGAGTCTTCAACGTTTACGGTTGTAGATCGAAATCATTTAAGCACAGTACCTAAGTCAAAGCTCCCACAAATAAACATTTTCGGTTTAAATAGTATTGTTAAAAACGTAGGACTTGTAAGTAAGATATCTCCAAGGATTTCGAACATGATAGCCATCTCAGCTCAAGATTCACCGTTCACTACCAATATGGAAGGAACAGGCTTTAATGCCTTAAGTAAAGATTTAGAACAAAGTATTATTAACACTATAGAAGACGACAGCGGTACTATTGACTCTGTTAAAATTGAAGCTGCTACTACCACATATGAGCAGATGTTAGAAGCTTTTGAAAAAGATATGATTGTAATCTTCGCTCACGTAAACGCAATCTACGGAGTAGCAAAAGTACTAAACCTAACAGACGCTTACACAGTATCTAGTTTATACCAAAACTACTGTAATATGGTTATAGGTAAGAAGCAGGATCCTGCATATTCTTTTATTATTCCTTTTGAGCTTAACTTAGCTCTCCATGGAATGTCAGGATTTAGAGTACTAGAGAGCTTTAGAATTGATAAAAGAGTGTTACCTAGTACATATGGCGGTACTCGAGGTACAGATATTGCTTTTGTAATCACAGGAGTAGAACATCAGGTAAACAGAGGCCAATGGGTAACAAATATAAAAACTCAGATCTATAATGTAAACGACGCAGGCACTATTAACGATGGTAAGAATTACCAAAAGTTCTGGAAGCTAGGAGTTGATATTGGAGCTACTGGAGCTTCCTCTAGCCCTGGTTCTGGTGCAGATGTTATTTCAGGAGCCTACTCTACATCAACCGATAATAACCCCTACAATATACGTCCGATAGGAACATCAGTTAATTTTAACGGAGTGACCGGACAAAAAGAGGGCTTTAGAGGAAATACTTCGATAGGGTACTTCTTAGTCTTTGATACCCTAGATAATGGAGTACGAGCAGGAATGAAGAACCTTCTCAACGGATACTTTAAAGCAAACATAAACACAGTCTCTAAAATTATTAATAAGTACGCTCCAGCATCAGATGGCAACGATACAGCAAACTATATTGCCAACGTTACATCTCGAATGAAGACAAATTTGAGTGGTACATTCTATTCTAATATTACCAAAGATACTGTACTAGCATTTGCAGGCGCTGCAGAAACTAGACCGGATAACATAAAAATGTTTAAAGAACTCAATAAAGCAATACTTATATCAGAAGGAGGAAGCTTTGCTACAGCAACAGTAGATTCTTTCCAAATATCTAATTTAGCTTAATATGTATCTGCCTAAGTTTAAACATACTGCTGCTCTGTATACTTTTGGAGAAGAATTTACAATTGCTAGTACCGGAGAACTATATACAGGTTTCTACATTAGAACCTCAAAAGGAACATTCTACACAGGTACTGAGTTTAACAAAAATCAAAGCCAGGAACTTATTAAAACCTCGGCACTCTCTACATCTACCTACCGAAACGTAGGAAGAGAGAAGTACGACGATGCTGCTAAAGTTACAACCAACCAACTACTGCTTAAAGAAACTCAACCAGTACCTTCCTACACTTATATACCAGACTACGAATTAAAAATTAATCGAAGATTCTTTGCTAAGAGTAAGATCACCGGAAGTATTATTGAGATAAACAGAGACACGTATAAAGAACTTTACAGTAAGTCTAACAAATACCACCACCCTTCCTATGAAGTTATACTAATAGACTGGGATTTATCATCTCCAGTTGACGATTCGGTAAATGGTTCGTATATTGTAGAAGGAAGTAAGACTAAGAATAAAAAGCAGGTTTTGAAATTAGATAAGACCCTCCCTGGGTTACACGATTACCTAACTCAAACCAGCCAGTTATGATAAATGAGTTATGTTTTATATCGTTGAAAGCGACGAACAGTTAAATTATCTTTGTGCACTAGGACGAAATGAAGCCTACGTTGAAATTATTTCGGGCAATGACCGTTATCACAGTTTACTTACTGGGACTGTTGCTGCTTATGTACGCCCTATCGGCCACCGTGAAGGATACATTATTCCAGTAAATCACTCGGAAGGACTTAATGTCTCAAAGGATCGCATACAAGACATCTTAAAATGTTACGATACACTGTATACGTTTAACAAGAAAGCGTTCTTATATCATTTCTCTCACGGTAATATCAATGATATAAACCTGATGTACTCTATGAAAGAGTACGAAAGCTTACAGCTTCCTGACCCTCCTCATACCATTCAATGGTTTTACAATCGATTAAGTGAGAAAGAAGATCTAAATACGATCATTCCACTACCTAAGCTCTTCGAAAAATGTGAACGTAACTATAGAGCCTTAGAAGAAACTATACAGGAATATAAATTTATGACTGAAGATCCTAGCTGGAAGTTCTACAACGGATTAGCCATGGGAGTCTTCTATTTATCAGAACAATCAGGTATAAGAGTAACATATGAAGAGTTTGTTAACAAGTTTACCCCTACAAATCCTCGCTTTAGTATTGCGAGCAATGTGGCTTATACTAATTACAATCTCTATAATCCCACTAGTCGCCCTACTAGTGCCTTTAATGCTGTCAACTTCGCTGCAATCCCCAAGAAAGAAGAATATCGAAAGTGCTTCATACCGCAAGGAGACAAATTTATAGAGTTTGACTTTGATGGCTACCATATTCGCTTGATTGGCGAGGTAGTTGGCTATGAGTTCACACCTGAAAGCGTGCATACACAGCTAGGAAGGATGTATTTCAGTAAGAACGAGCTTACAGAAGAGGAATATAAGCAATCCAAGCAAACTACCTTCCAGATTATGTACGGAGGTGTGCCGGATAAGTATCGACACATCGAATTCTTTGACAAAGTAGCCGTATTCATCAATAAACTATGGAAAGAGTTTACTGAAACCGGTATTGTACGTGCTCCTATCTCAAATAAGCCATTCTTTTCTAACTTACGCGATATGAATCCACAGAAATTATTTAATTATGTGATTCAATCGTTGGAGACCTCAAGAAACGTTCTTATATTAAAAGAAGTACTGAGCTACCTCAGAGATAAAAAGTCAAAGGTTACGTTATACACTTATGATGCCATCCTATTTGACTTCTATTTGGAGGATGGTAAAGAAACCCTAGAAAACTTAAAGAAAATCCTTGATCAGGGAGGAAAGTACCCTGTAAAATACAAACACAGTAATAATCTAGTTTTAGACTAATAAATTCTATTTATAATGGAAGTAATGGAACCACAATTTGGTTACGACTTTGTCACAGATACGACAACTTGGAACGACGATATGAGTAATAAACTATTCTGTACATTCACCACAGAAGAGAATATAGATAACTTAGTAGAGACAATCAAAGGTAAGTACGATATAATGTACAATAAGATCTTTGTTCTCCATGCTAAAAGTAATGACGAGTACGTATGCACGTATAACGTTGACTTTGGGAATGTCGCTAACTTCCTAGATAATACTATTCTTGTACATCGCAAGAAAGAATCTAATACGCTTTATACAATCAACGCTCTTAATACACTCATTAAGGAGCTCAACGGCGGAGTAGCTGATTCAAGCTACCGGGTAGACTGGAATGACTACCGTAATTGTATTCTACTCACTCGAGGAAACGAACTTAAGCGTATCAACACCCGCCTTCATAAAATTATTGAGCTCTAAGTTGGAGCTATGAAAACTTTTTCGTATATTGTATACGAAAACATATTCTATTAATCAGTTATTTAATCAGTTGTAGTATGGATTTATCCGCTATTAAGCAAAAGCTCGCCTCCATGCAGAGTAATGGACGCGAGGAACGAGAGAAGATCGACTATGAAGCGGTGTTCTGGAAGCCAAGCGTTGGCAAACACCAAATTCGTATCGTACCTTCAGCACTCAACCCTGAATACCCTTTCAGTGAGTTGTATTTTCACTACGGTATTGGAAAATACCCTATGATCGCTCTAACCAATTTTGGTGAGCAAGATCCTGTTGTTGACTTTGTCAATGAGCTTCGTAAGACTTCCGATCGTGACAATTGGTCATTGTCTGGAAAGCTTGCACCTAAGATGCGTGTATTCGCACCTGTAGTAGTTCGCGGTGAAGAAGATAAAGGAGTACGTTTGTGGGGCTTCGGTAAGCAGGTTTACAACACCTTGCTTCAATTAGCCGCTGACGAGGATGTCGGTGATTTTACTGACGTAATGAATGGCTTCGATATCGTTGTCGAGATGGTACAGGGCAATCCTTATCCTCAGACTTCGGTTCGTATCAAGCCTAAGCAGTCTACTTTGAGTGATAATAATACTCATGTAGATACTTGGTTGAAGACTCAACCAGATCCTTTGAAGTGCTTCACTAAGTACGACTTTAACTTCGTTAAGAAGCAATTAGAGAACTGGCTTTCTGGTAATGAAGACGGCGACGACGCTCCTGCACCTGTTGCAGCTGCTCCTGCCGCTGTTCAAGCACCTAAGCAGTCGTTTACTTTGGAGACTCAAGCTCCTAAGGCAGCCGATACTGTTAGCCAATTCGACGATTTGTTTAAGGACGACGATCTACTCTTCTAAGTATGGCCAAAAGAAAAGGAGTTTCTGAGAGCGCTCAAGTAGCGATCAAGAAGAGTTTTAGCCTGGATAAATTTAAGAAGAATAAAGGCCTTGCTAACACGAGCATTAAGTTCAAGGAGCAGCGCTGGATTCCACTATCCAAAGCCTTCCAGGAGATTACTTCTATCCCAGGTATTCCCGAAGGTCATATTACACTACTACGAGGTCATAGTGACACTGGTAAGACCACCGCTTTATTAGAGGCAGCAGTCTCTGCACAGAAGATGGGAATCTTACCGGTGTTCATTATCACCGAGATGAAATGGTCTTGGGAACACGCCCGTGAGATGGGTCTAGACTTCCAAGAGGTTGTAGACGAGAGTACAGGTGAGATTGTAGACTACGAAGGTTTCTTTATCTATACAGATAGAGGCCAGATGAATACCATCGAAGACGTAGCCGCGTTTATCCTCGATCTTATCGACGATCAAAAGAAAGGCGATCTACCTTATAACCTTTGTTTCTTCTGGGATTCTATCGGTTCAGTACCATGCGACCTATCAGTACGTTCTAATAAGAACAACAACGAATGGAATGCCGGTGCTATGTCTACACAGTTTGGTAATAACGTGAATCAGAAGATTCTTCTTTCTCGTAAGGAAGGCTCTCCATACACCAACACGTTAGTATGTATCAATAAGGTATGGACTATGAAGCCTGAATCACCAATGGGTATGGCTAAGTTGCAGAACAAAGGCGGTATGTCGATGTGGTATGATGCAACGTTAGTAGTAACGTTCGGTAATATTACTAACCCAGGTACCTCTAAGATCAAAGCGATCAAGAGCGGTCTGCAAGTAGAGTTTGCTAAACGTACTAATATTCAGATTGAGAAGAATCACATCAACGGCATTCAGTCACGAGGTCGCATCGTTATGACTCCTCACGGATTCATCTTCGACGATAAGAAGGCAATTGACAAGTATAAGGATGAGCATAAGGATCGCTGGTTAACCCTCTTAGGTACAGTAGACTTTGACCTTATCGAAGAAGGAAGCATGGAAGAAGATATCCGAGACATCGGAGTAGACTTCGACCTTAATATGGATATGTAATGGGCAAATACGACGACTTACTAAATAAAGTACAGCCGTCGGCACCCCGCAAAGTTAACGATCACATTCTGGTTATAGATGCGTTGAATACGTTCATTCGCAGCTTTACCATGATTAATATGATGAACCCTCAAGGGGCTCACGTAGGCGGCATGGTCGGATTTTTAAAGTCATTAGGTTTCTTAACCCGTACTTTTAATCCAACCAGAGTAGTGATCGTCTTTGACGGACCAGGGTCGTCGGCAGCAAGAAAGAATATCAATTCGGATTACAAAGCTAACCGAGATATCACTAGAATCACCAACTGGGAGATCTTTGATAAGAAGGACGACGAGTACGCTTCTATGTCAGCACAGATTGAACGTCTGGTTGAATACCTTCAGATGCTACCGGTAGATATGATCTCTATGCCTAAAGTAGAGGCTGATGATGTTATTGCATATATCGGTCAACAGTTTGGAGAGAATAACAAAGTAACTATCGTATCATCAGATAAGGACTTCCTTCAGATTGTTAATGAAAATGTAGAGGTATACTCTCCTATTAAGAAGAAAGTATACGGACCTGCAGAAGTAAAAGAAGAAGTAGGTGTTCTTGCAGAAAACTATTTAGTAATGAAGTCGCTTTTGGGAGATAATTCAGACAACCTCCCAGGCGTTAAGGGCCTCGGACCGAAAGGAATCTTCAAACACTTTCCGGACTTGATTGATAAGCCCGGTACTGATTTGGAATATGTTTTTGAGATCTGTGAAGCAGGTGTTGAGAAGAATAAAGTATTTCAGAAGATACTTACAAACTACGACCGAGTGTGGCAGAACCATGATTTAATGAATTTAATGGAGCCAAGGTTGTCTGATACCCAAAAAGTTCTTATATTGGACTTAATGGATGGATGTCCATCACAGTTAAATGTAATGGCGTTCCTCTTAATGCTTAAGCAAGATAACATCGAGCACGGCATTACAAAGAACACAGAAAGTTGGCTAGAAAATTTTAGATATTTACTTACAGTTAAAAAATAGGTTACATGACGCTTACAAAGCTATCGCAGTACGGCAAGCCCTTCCAAGTTAAGGTACTAGGCTCTCTACTCACAGACAAGGCATTTCTACTTAACGTACGTGATACTATTCAGGAGGACTACTTTGATGCTGATTCACATAAGTGGATCTTAAAGAACATCGTTCAGTACTTTGATAAGTACCACACCGTCATTACGATGGACGTACTTAAGATCGAGCTTGTAAAGATCGAGAACGAGGTACTAAAGACTGCAATTAAAGAAGAGCTGCGTAACTCTTACCAAGCTTCCCAGCAAGATCTAGAGTACGTACAGGAAGAGTTTACTACCTTCTGTAAGAACCAAAAGCTTAAACAAGCTTTGATGGACTCTGCTGACCTACTGAATGCTGGTGATTACGATTCTATTCGAGGTATGATCGAAGCAGCTCTAAAAGCCGGTATGGATAAGAATATCGGTCACGAGTACCTTAAAGATATCGAATCACGTTACCGAGAGAATTACCGCCCTACTATTCCTACACCCTGGCCGGTACTTAATGAAGGCTTCCAGGGAGGCTTTGGACCTGGTGATCTAGGAATTGTATTCGGTAATCCTGGAGGCGGTAAGTCCTGGATGATGGTTGCTATTGCAGCTCATGCAGTACAGAAAGGCTTCAATGTTATCTACTATACTCTTGAATTAGGAGAGGATTATGTAGGAAAGCGCTTTGACTGCTACTTTACAGGCTACTCTATCGACGAAGTTAATAAGCATCGTGCTAAGGTAGAAGATATTGTAACTAAACTACCCGGTAAATTAATTGTAAAAGAGTATCCTCCTAAGGCAGCTACTGTAACAACTCTTAAGTCTCACATTCAGAAGTGTGAAGATATGGAGTTTAAGGCTGACCTAGTTATCATCGACTATGTTGATTACTTGCGAGGACCTTCAAGGAAATTCGCTGAGCGTAAGGACGAGATTGATGATGTATTCGTAGCTGTGAAAGGATTGGCTAAGGAGCTGAAAATTCCTATCCTAACACCTTCTCAGGTTAACCGAATGGGTGCTAAAGATCAAGTCATTGAAGGAGATAAAGCAGCAGGTTCGTATGATAAGTTGATGGTAGCAGACGTAGCTATCTCTCTTTCACGTCAGAAAGAAGATAAGGTAAACGGTACTGGACGTATTCACATCATGAAGAATCGATATGGAATGGACGGTATGACTTATAATGCTAAGGTAGATACCAATAACGGACATATCGAAGTCTCAAATGATATCATGCTTGAGGATATGGCACCGGTTCAACCTACTAATGTAGCTGGAGTTGATACTCACGACCGTGCACTTTTAGCAAAAAGATTCTTCGAATTACAGCAAGGAAGCTGATGGCGACCGTATTTATTAAACACGGCCCGAGAGTATAAAACTCAAGGGCTGTTTTTGTCTAACAGTTTATCAAATATATAAAGATATGAGTATATTACAAGAGCGAGTGGTTTATAAGCCATTTGAGTACCCTAAAGCTCACGAGTACTGGTTGAAGCAGCAACAAGCACACTGGTTACACACCGAAGTGCCGATGGCAAACGACATCACAGACTGGAAATCAAATTTAAAGGATCACGAAAAGAACGTTATAGGGGGTATCTTAAAAGGCTTCGCTCAGACAGAAACAGTAGTAAACGACTACTGGACTGGTCTTGTAACAAAATGGTTCCGTAAGCCTGAGATTATCATGATGGCTACTACGTTTGGTGCCTTTGAAACTATTCACGCTGAAGCATATTCACTATTGAATGAGCAATTAGGTTTGGATAACTTCGCAGAGTTCTTAGAGGACGAATCTACTCACGCTAAGATTGAATCTCTTATGAATGTAAGGGACGGTCACAACGGAGAGATCGATTACCATGAGGTTGCTCGTAGCCTTGCGATTTTTTCGGCGTTTACGGAAGGTGTTAACCTATTCAGTTCCTTTGCTGTCCTCCTTTCATTTAAAATGAGAAACAAGCTGAAGGGCGTAGGTCAGATCGTAGAATGGTCTGTTAGAGATGAGTCTCTTCACTCCGAAGCAGGCTGCTGGTTATTTAAGCAGTTAATGAAAGAACATCCAGAACTTAAGACTGATAAGCTTGTTGCTGATATTGAAGAGGCAGCTAGAATGGCTTTGAAGTTAGAGTTCGATTTCATCGATAAGACCTTTGAGATGGGTGATCTAGAGAACTTAGGCAAGGAAGAGCTTAAGAATTTTATCAAGCACCGTGTTAATACTAAGATGGGTGACTTAGGCCTTAAGCCTTTGATCCCTTCCTCAGAGATTGACAAGGGCGCAATCAAGACTATGAAGTGGTTTGATATGGTTATTGCAGGTAAGCAGCATACTGACTTCTTCGCAAACAGAGTAACTAACTATAGTAAAGGTCATATGGAGTGGGATTCCGCTTCAATCTTCTAAAATAAACTAAAATGAATAACAGTATCTATGTAGATACCTCCTTATGGGAGGCAGGAAAGGATTTTCCTGAATGGATGAACGAGTTATCCTTGGCAACTATCTCAAAAGGTTATTTGCTTCCAGGAGAAACTCCTAAGAAAGCTTACCAGCGAGTATCCACTGCTGTTGCTAACAGGTTAAAGCGACCTGAATTAGCTGCTAAATTTTATAAGTACATGTGGAAAGGCTGGTTAAACTTAGCTTCTCCTGTACTATCCAACACAGGTACTGATAGAGGTTTACCTATCTCATGCTTTGGCATCGATACGCCTGATAGCATTAGAGGAATAGGTCTAACAAATGCAGAGCTAATGAGACTCTCCTCATTAGGTGGTGGTGTAGGTATTAGCTTATCTCGTGTTAGAGAAAGAGGAACACCTATCACCGGTAACGGTAACTCAGAAGGCGTAGTACCCTGGGCTAAGATTTACGATTCAACTATTATTGCAACCAACCAGGGTGCTGTACGTAGAGGAGCAGCCTCTGTTAACTTAGATATCAATCATGGAGACATTAGAGAATTCCTCCAAATCAGACGTCCAAAAGGAGACCCAAATAGACAGTGTCTCAACCTACACCAATGCGTTGTCGTGGATGATGAGTTTATGCGCAAGCTTGAACGACGAGATCAAGAAGCGGTCGAACTCTGGGTTGAGATCCTCAAGTCAAGAGTAGAGACTGGAGAGCCTTACATCATGTTTAAGGATAACGTTAACAACGATAATCCTCAGGCATACGTTAAGAACAACTTAGACGTTAGTATGACTAACATCTGTACCGAAATTACTCTGCATACAGACGAAGAGCACTCATTTATCTGTTGCTTATCCTCAGTCAACTTAGCTAAGTACGACGAATGGAAAGACTCAGACTTAATTGAGACTGCAATTTACTTCCTAGACGGAGTAATGGAAGAGTTCTTATATAAGACTGACGGTAAGGATTCATTAGCACGTTCACATCGCTCAGCTAAGAAAGGTCGTGCAATCGGTCTAGGAGTTCTAGGCTGGCATACATTTTTACAACAAAAAGGGTTACCATTTGTGTCCGTAGCTTCTACTAGCTGGACTAACAAGATCTTTTCACAAATTAGAACACAAGCAGAGGCTGCCTCTAGAAAATTAGCAGAAGAATATGGAGAACCAGAATGGTGTAAAGGCACGGGAATGCGTAACACGCATTTGCTCGCGATTGCCCCGACTGTTAGCAATAGTTCTATTTCCGGAGGTGTATCTGCTGGTATTGAGCCGTTACCTGCTAACATCTATACGTTCAATAGCGGTAAGGGTACG
>Ga0222714_10001696_pt1 | contig 24556 bp, 27 predicted proteins | sample C33_3DmetaG_FD_165048 | JGI IMG/M metagenome (GOLD analysis project Ga0222714, IMG submission 165048) | Estuarine water microbial communities from San Francisco Bay, California, United States - C33_3D | ecosystem: Environmental > Aquatic > Marine > Unclassified | place: USA: California...
CCCGCTGGAGAAGGTACGCTATAAGAGTGAGAAATTGAACGTGGTCAAGGACATCGACCAGCGTCGACTGCAGAAAGCGTTTTTGCGCTATCACGATGAGAAGAATTGGCCGATGTTGCGTGAATCTTTGCGCCGCCTCGGACGCACCGATCTCATCGGCACTTCAGAACGTCACCTGATTCCGCCTGCGACTCCTGCCAAACCGAAACCACGTCCCGGCAGCCCGGGTAAACGCCGACACGGTCGCTAGTAGCGCCACACCGAACCAGCGATAACAAGGATCACCACCAGAGCGCCGACGATCAACCAGCGCCTTTTCACGTTGGATTGCGTCGCCAGGAGCAGATATTCATCGCCGGGCGCCTGCGCCTTGCGAACAAGGGCCTCGAGCTCAGATTTACCGATGGCATCGAGCTCCACGCTTTGCTGGCGCGAGGCGACAAGCAGCTGGCTCAGCTCCAACGCCTGCTTTGGATAGCCCTGGCAGCACTTGAACAGAAAACGCTGGGCTGCCGAATCGAGTTGCAAGCCGGTCAAGCCTGCTTTGACCAGATAGGTGGAAGTGAAGTGCAACAACTCTTCTTGGGACATCGGCTCAAGCACCAGCGTGCGGGATACTTGCATGCGCAAGGAACGCAATGCCGTCGCACCCAGTAACAGCTGTTCCAGTTGTGGTTCACCACACAACACGACATTCAGTACACGGCTAGCTCCACACTGTACCTGGGCGATGCGGTAGATTTCCTGCAACGTGTCTTCTGTCAGCAGGTGGGCATTATCAAAGATCAGAATAATCGGGTTGCCGTTGGGAGCCGCTGGAATCTCCTCGATCATGCGCGAGAAGTTGCTTGCTGCCGGCAGGTCCAATTCGCGAGCCAATAAAGTCCGCAGGGCTTCCGGCGACTCAACCGCGAAATGCACATACACAACCCGAAAATCCTTGTGCCGCATGAAGTAAGCCAACTTCTCGCACAGCAGACTCTTGCCGGTTTGTGGTTTCCCCAACAATTTAACCAGGGCTTCGGGTTGCGACAGGGCACGCACCAGGCCCTGCATTACTCGCAGATAGGGACCATCGCTGTAATAGAAACCGGGTTTGGTCACCGCTACTTGTCTTGGTCTTTGATATGAAACTCGATATTCGTCAGGATGCCACGCAAAATATTCATCTCCATCACATCTATGCGAATACGACTGAACAAACGCCTCATACGCTGCATTAACTGCCGGGGATTTTCCGGGTCGTGAAAATCGATCTTCACCATCACGCGTTCCAGATGCGTGTAAAAGTGCTCGACCTGTTCGCCCGTTGCCTTCTCCTGGTCCCAGAACTCATCCTCTGCCCTGACAGCAGTTCCAATTCTGTCGAGAGCGGCCTTGCGAACTTCGTAGCAGATCACCATCACTGCCGCGGCCAGATTTAACGAAGGGTAGTTTTCATCGGCGGGTATTTGCACGTGGAAATGGCAGAGCTGCAATTCTTCATTGTTCAATCCGGAATCCTCCCGACCGAACACCAGAGCGACCCGAATCGTGTCTTTCTCCCGAATCACCTTTTCGGCGCAGGCCTGGGGAGAAAGCATCGGCCAGGGTATGCGGCGAGAACGGGCACTGGCACCGATGACGAGACCGCAGTCGGCGACCGCCTCCTGCAGTGTTTCAACCACACGCGCCGCATCCAGAATATCGGTGGCAGAGACAGCGCGGCCCACCGCCACACCGCTGGGGAAATTTTCCGGTTGCACCAGAACGAGCTTGCTGAGCCCCATATTTTTCATGGCGCGCGCCGTGGCACCGATATTGCCCGGGTGCGAGGTATTGACCAGCACGACACTGATATTGCTTAAATCGAACATAACAAGTCAGACCGTAGTGTGCGAGGTGGCGAATTATAGCAGCATCCCCGGCAGGCAGTTACCCGCAATGCGGCCTGGGGCCGGGAGCCATGCGTCGGCGCCATTCTCCGGTTTCTTTGTGTTTGCCGAGTTTGCTATCATGCGCACCTCGATCGGCCTGGGCTGCTCTGTAGGCGTTGTGTGACTCACGACCAGGTCTGAACCGTTCTTTATCTTGTCAGGAAACCAGCTCATGCATCCAATGGTGACCATTGCATTACGTGCTGCCCGCGATGCGGCCGAAGCAATCGCACTCAGCAGTGACCGACTCGATCGCGTGCAGGTCATCGACCCGTCGCCGAGCGGTTTTCTCACTAGCATGGATCAGAATTCTGACAAGACGGTGATGTACCATCTGGAAAAAGCCTATCCCGGCCACAGCTTCCATTCCCGTGTGTCCGGCTTCAAGCAGGGCACGAGCGAGGATGTGGTCTGGTTGATTGATCCCCTGCTCGGCAATCGTAACTTCGCCGCTGGCTATACCCAATTTGCCGTTTCAATTGCCTGCCAGGTGAACGGCATCGTGAAGCATGCCGTCGTGGTCTGCCCGCTCAGTGGCGAGGAATTTGTTGCCAGCCGCGGCGATGGCGCCCAACTCAACTCCAGGCGGATACGGGTGAGCGACAGAAATGACTTCAGCAATGCCCTGATCGGGCTCAACCCCGAAGGTCTGCCCACCCAGGCGATGATCGAATTCCAGAAACTGCTGATTGAGCGCGGCGCGCTGCCTCGCATCACCGGCTGTACCGCCCTGGATATCCTCTCTTGTGCGAGCAACCGGCTGCTGGGCGGGTGGGCGGCCGCGGAAGACGCCACGGCGCTGGCGGCAGCCAATCTCATCCTGCAAGAGGCCGGCGGCCTGATGGCCACCGACTCAGGCAACCCGGATTTTACCAGCGGCAAGGAAGTCGTATTTGCCAACCCGAAATTTATCAAGCAATTACTCAAGACCCGACGCGAAACTACGGCCTGATGATTGTGATTTTCTTTGTCTTTTGAAATAAATCTGACGGTTGCCGGTATAGTTAGACGCATTCGAACCAATAATTACTTGCTATAAAGACGTTCTCTATGCCGCAGACCAGTGCCTGGCCAATGAACTGATACCGTCATGACTCAGAAGCCGACCAATAACAGATACAATCTGGTAGAGGGACCTATCAAGGAATCCCTCATACGCATGACGAAACCAATGATAATTGGCATGATCATGCTCTTCACATTCAGTCTGGTCGACACCCTCTTTATCAGTTTCCTTGGCACCGAATCGCTCACCGCGATCAGCTTTACCTTCCCGGTTACGTTTACAATCATGAGCCTCGCCATCGGACTCGGGATCGGTGCTTCTGCCGTAGTTGCAAAATACCTGGGCCGGTCGGAGATAGAACGCGCAAAGGAAGCGGCGACAGTCATCAACTACATCTCATTCATCCTCGCCACCCTTATCGTGCTCATCTGCTGGTTGTTCATGGAGCCCTTGTTCCGGATGATGGGCGCCAGTGAGGACCTGATGGGGCCGATCCGTGAATACATGCTGATCTGGTTTCCTGGCAGCGTGCTCGTCGTCTGCATCATGACGGGGAACAGCATCCTGCGCGCCTGTGGCGATACCAAGACTCCCAGCATGCTGATGGCCGGAGCCGGCCTCATCAACGCTTTGCTCGATCCGATTCTGATCTTCGGCCCCGGTCCCCTGCCTGCGCTGGGCATTCGCGGTGCCGCTATCGCCACCGTGATTGCCTGGACAATCGGATTCGGAATCCTCGTCTATCAACTCGCCTTCAAGCTGGAACTAATCAGCCGCGCCTTTCCGGGGCGTGCTGTGTTACTCAGCAGCGGCAGGGAAATGCTGCGCATTGGCATCCCTGCCGCCGGTGCCAACATGATGACGCCTCTGGCGGCTGGCATCATGACCGCCATCGCAGCCGGTTTCGGCGACAATGCCGTTGCTGCCTTCGGAGTCGGCGCGCGCATGGAATCCATTGCGACACTCATCGTGCTTGCAATGTCCTCGGCACTGCCGCCGCTGGTCAGCCAGAACTATGGCGCGAACCGACTCGATCGCATCAATGAGGCGTATCGCATGTCGATCCGATTCGTCATCGCCTGGCAATTGTTTGTCTATGTCGTGCTTGCCCTGCTGTCGCCGGTGATTGCCACGGTCTTCTCGGACGATCCGGACGTCATCGCCACCATCAAACTGTTTATCTGGATTATGCCGCTCGGCTATGGAATGCAAGGAATCATTATCCTGACGAACTCGTCACTCAATGCCCTGCACCGACCTTTGTCGGCACTCTACCTGAGTATGGGACGCTTCTTCGTGTTTTACGTGCCCTTGGCGTATGTCGGGAGCGAGCTGTTCGGGCTGACGGGATTTTTTGCGGGCGCTGTGTGCGGCAACCTGCTCATGGCCGCGGTGTCTTGGCGGACGTTTAATAGTGCCTTGGCGGCTGAGGAAAGGCTGGCAGGGACTCCAGCCTGAACTTTTAACTGCGGAACAGGTTTCTGACCCCATCCATGAAGCCACCCTTCGTCTTGGCTGGCGTAGCATCCGGTGGGACCGGGGTGGATTCCGGTTGATTCGCCAGCGCCTGTTGTTCTTCATCTGTCACGAGACTGAAGCTCTTGTCAGCAACGGTGGCGGTTGAGACCTCGGTACCAAGTTCAACATCATCGCTGTATGTCAGTCGATTATTCTTCTCCTGGAACGCCAGCATCTCCATACAGATCTCGTTATATTCCTCTTGCGTCAGCAGATCGGGACGCTCCTTCATATTAAGCGTGAACTGACGATCGTTGGCGGCGGACAGGTAGTGCATGTTCTTCTTGTTGTCCAGCAACAACCCGTTTTCCTTGGCGATGTTATAGAGCGGGGTCCCGCGCAAGGGGATGTACGGGAAGAAGAAGAAATGTTCCGGCGCAATCAGTTGATTGAGTCGTAAGGTTTGTCGCATGTTCTCTGCAGTCTCCAACGGCGCGCCTACGATGTTAAAGGTCAGCCGATTGATGCCTGCCTTCTTGCAATTCTCTGCTGCCAGGATTACCTGTTCATTCTTCATCTTGCGACCAAGCATCTTCGAACGGTATTCCTCGTCTCCACTCTCGATTCCGAACCAGATTGTGTGGCAACCGGCCTCGGCAGCGGTCCGACAAAATTCCTCGTTCATGACCTCAACACGGGAATTAATGGAGAATGGCAGTCGAATTTTTTCCTTGTAGATTTCGAAGAAGGCACGAACGAACTTGAGATTGGAAAGGAATAATTCATCCCAGAACTCGAAGTAGCCGACGTCATATTTATCGCGCAGTCGAATCAGTTCATTTACCATGTCAACCGGATCGTATTTGCGCAGGAATTCCTTCTTGGTCTTCCAGCCTTCCAGGATCGGAGTATTGCAGCAATAGGTGCAGCGGTAGGGACAGCCGCGGCCAGTCATCACGGGGAGTACAAGCTTCCCTTTCGGGCCAAAGATCGAAGAATTTACGTCGCGAAAACCATCGGCCTTGGCGAACACATCGTAGTCCGGAAATGGCAATGCCGCGAGATCGCCGATTTGATGTGGCTCGGTCTCATAGACACTGCCATCGATCAACTTCTCCCACATACCGTCTGCCGGACCATCCTTGCTGCCGCGCAGGTGCTGAACGATATTGCCAATTGCGTATTCGCCATCACCGACACAGATATAGTCCACGTTCGGGTTCGAGATGGTCTGTTCCTGGGACAGCATGGCCTGATAGCCACCGATCAACAGGGGCAGGTTTGGCATCAGGGCCTTGATTTCGGCAAAGTAAGGCTCCATCGGATACCAGTGGGGGCTCATGATGGAAAAGGCGATCAGGTCTGGCTGCAGACTCTGAACTGTTTTCGCGTAATTTTCCGGGGAGTATTTTTCGGCATCGCGCAGGATCAATACTGGTTCCAGGAGCACCTCGACCCAGGGGAAATCGCGTTTCAGATAAGCCGACATGCTCGCAATAGGCATCGCAATCTCATTACCATCGGGTGAATAGAAGGAAAACAGCACACGCAGCTTTTCCTTCTTGACCGTACCGAACCAACGCGATTTCGCCTGAGGATACGCGGGGCGTTCAGTGCTTAAGGCTATGACGTCGGCTTTGGAATTCATGAGTTCCCTGTGTTTGCGATTTTTTCCCAGTCCGCAACTGAAAAATGGAAGATTATCAGCAGCGTATCGACTGCGTGGCCCGAAAGTATACCCGAATCCCGGACAGGATTCCCAACCCCGGCGCGCGACCCAATGCCGCAGGCTGAAAGGCCTATATCCGCTCCCGGCCGGTTCTGGTGCGCTCAGGGGCCGAGACGTCGGTTTTCACTGCCCGGTGATTGCATTATGCTCTGGTTTGCCAATCACCAATATGACAACACCCACAAGGCTATAACGAATCATGGATGCCCTCGAAGCGCTGCATACCCGCAGCTCCAATCCCAAACTAAGCGATCCGATGCCAGACCCCCAGGCGCTGGAAAACATCTACAAAGCGGCGTTTCGCGCCGCCGACCACGCCGTCCTCCGGCCCTGGCGCTTTCTCCTGATCAGCGGCGAAGCACGGGAGCGACTGGGCGATTTGTTCGCCGAGACTGCCCTAATGGCCGATCCGGCAGTGAGCGAGGAAAAGCTGCAGAGTGTTCGTTTAAAGCCCCTGCGCGCCCCGCTGATCATTGTCACCATCTGCTCTCCGCAGCCGCACCCGAAAGTACCTGAGATCGAGCAGGAACTGTCCGCCGCCGCCGCAACCCAGAACATGTTGCTCGCCGCCTACGCACAAAACGTCGGAGCCATCTGGCGCACTGGATCCATGGCCTACGCAAAGCATGTCCGACAGGGCTTGGGACTGGCCACGCATGAGAAGATAACGGCATTTCTCTATCTGGGCACTGTCACCGGTGCCGTAAAGCACCTCAATGATCCGCCCGTAGACGACTATTTCAGGACTTGGCAGGCATGAGTCGCAGCGTTGACATGCAGTGCTGGAAATGCGGCAGTGAGTTAAAAAATTTGCTGTTGCCTTTTTCACGCTACGAAGAGTGCACAGTGTGCAAGGCCGATCTTCATGTGTGCCTGGCCTGTCGGCATTATGATTCCCGCATCAACGACGCCTGCCGCGAGGACCGCGCTGAATTCGTGCTCGACAAGGACAAGGCCAATTTCTGCGACTACTTCAAGCTCAATCCCAGACCCTTCGCTCCCAAGGACCAACAGGCTGAGCATCTGGCGCGGCGCAAGCTCGCCGAATTGTTTGGCGAATCGGTCCCGGAAGCTGATGCCGCCTCCTTGACCAACCCTCAATCCGAAGCCGACAAGGCGCTCGCTGAATTGCGTCGCCTGTTTGGCGATGACGACAAAGAATCTGGCGCGTGAGGGCGAGCATGGTTGCGGCGCATTGTAATTGCGACAATGCTTCACTCGTTGCTGCTATACTCCCGTAAAAACGAATTCTCACTAATGCGAACAACCGTCTTCAACACACCTGTTATCACACCCTTGCTACGGTGCATCGCCGTCGTTGTGCTCAAACTGATTGGCTGGAAAGCCGTCGGCAAGGAAATGCCGAATGCCCGTTTCGTTCTGATAGGCGCACCCCACACCAGCAACTGGGACTTCCCATTGATGCTCCTCATCGTATTGAAACTGCGGCTGCAGGTTTTCTGGATGGGCAAACACACGCTGTTCCCGTTTCCTTTCGCCAGCCTTATGAAATGGCTGGGCGGCATACCGATTAACCGCAGTAAATCCCATAATGTTGTGAATGACACGGTGCGACTCTACCGGGAAAATTCGCAACTCGTTGTGCTCGTGCCCCCGGAAGGTACGCGGAAAAAAGTGGAAAAATGGAAAACTGGCTTCTACCACATCGCCAACAATGCCGAGGTGCCAATTCTGATGGGTTTCGTCGATGCCAGTCGCAAAGAGGCTGGGCTCGCTGACTTCTTCTATCCTACCGGTGATCTCGAGGCTGACATGGCAGAAATCAGACGTTTCTATGCCAGCAAACAGGGTTTGCGACCGGAGAACGCCTGATCAGGCGGTTCGCTGATTTTGCAGAGGTACGCCGCTGGCGACATTGTCACAGCGAAGGCACAAGAGCAGATTCTCAAACACATTTTCTGCATAGCATTGCATGCTTACCTGGCGCTGGGAAAACTTCCAGTGCTTTAGATGCCACTGTTGCAATTGTGCTGTGACATGAGATGCAAGCAATTGCGGCTTCTCACACACGAATTGACCACTCTTGACACCCGCTTCGAAAGCGTCAATCAAATAGGATTCAAATCGCAATTCGAGGTCCATTGCCTGCTGCTGCTGTTCGCGAGGAAGCCCTTTTAATTCCATATAACAGAAGTAATACCAGGGATTCAGAATCTGCATCATGTAAATTTCACCAAACACGATAGCGCGCAAGAAATCGATCGGCGCCAGATTCTCTCCTGCCAGTCCTCCAATCACCTGATCGATGTACTTGCGTAATACACCTTCGATGACTGAGGCCAGATCGTTCTTGCTACCTATATAGGCATACAGTCCACCCATGCTGATACCAGTCTCGCGACTGAGATCGCGCAAGCTCATAGCCTGAAAACCCTTGGAATTGGCAAGATGAAAGGTAGCTGTGAAGATTTTTTCGAGGTTGATGACGGCAACGTTTGGATTCTTGATCTGCATCTTGTCCTTGTGCATCTCAAAAACACTGTGCCAAAAAGGCTCGCCCTCAAGCGCCCAGGTTTCACGAAAACTGTCGATTGTGATGTGTGAAGGCCAGCTAGCCATGATCATATGCTCTGTCTTTTAGTGCTTCGTCGACGCAACGGCGGCTTAGTGTATTACGGAAACGACGGGGTGTTAAGCCCGACTTGCTGCCAATCGAGCCGTTAAAAGCGCTGTAAAACCGGGTGTGAGAATTATAGTAACGACTGCAATCGGGCCTTCGCCTCGGCGCTCGCCGAATGGTTTAGCTCGAGCACGATACGCGCTATCTCGCGCGCCTGTGACGTCGTGCGCTCATTGGCAATCACTGCATTCAGCGCTTCCTTGTCTGCCGCCGTTGCAGTGTGCTGCAGATTGTGAACCGCTGTGGCGAGCACGCGAAACGCACGACTGTTACTTTCATCATTGGCAACTGCCATCAGGGCCGTCTTGTCGGCTGCGGACGGAAAATGGTCGAGAGTCTGGAGGACGCCTACGATGATACGCGCGGCGCTGGCATTATCGGCGAACGCCGGGTGGGGCTGGGAGAACCCGAGACACAAACAGAACAACAGGAGACTGGTGAATTGATGCATTTTCATAGACTCCTCCCCTGCTGCACGAATCACAGTGACTCGCCGCCGCAGTTTAGCGCATCGATGCGAAATTACCTAGATCGCCCTGCTTCCGAGCGTTCGCCGGCGCTTTAAATGAAATAGGAAATCACGGCAGCGCTGCCGGCAACGGCGCAGAGCGCAAGGGAGCCATAACGCAGGGTCTGGTGCGAGATGCGATGCAAGGACTGCATGGCAATCCAATAGCCGACCAGGGTCGCCGGCAATAGCGGCAAGGAAGCGACAATCTGGTCCCTGCCAAAGCTGCCGACAAAGGTCAGCATCGCCAGAGACATCAGGCAACTGACACAAAAGAATGCGGCCAGATTCGCACGAATGAAACTGCTGTCCTGATGCAGCATCACCAGAGCCATCGGAGGTCCGCCGATTGAAGAGCTGGTTCCCATGAATCCGGAAAGAAATCCGGCGGTGAACATCGCCGGACTGGTGGGTTTGATGGCAAATTTTTTCAGGCTCAACCCAACGGCGATCAACACCGAGATTCCAAGCCACAGAGCCAGTTGCTCCTGATCTATCCAGAGCAGGAGCATGCCCCCGATAATGGTGCCCGGTACCCTGCCCACGATAGCGAACTTGAGTCCGCGAAACGAGATCGAACGACGGTGTTTGTAGGCGTTAAGCAGCGACAGCGTAAATGCACACACCGTGATTGGAGCTGGCACATAAAGCGGATCGATAAAGAACAGCAGAGGTGCCGCTATGACGGCGAGACCGAACCCGATCGAACTCTGGACGAATGAGCCCACCATGATGATTGCTATAGCGTAAGCGAGATCCATAGTATTGCCGCGCCGTGCGCCACGTCCCGGATGCTGAAAGTAAAACGACCTGTGAGCGAATTTGGAAAATTGGCCGGTTATTGCTCGGCTTCAGCCTGTTGCGCCTTGCGCTGCAACACCTGTTCGTAGCTGCCTTCATTGATGACGGCCTGGTAACCCATCTCCATCATCAGTTCCAGGGCGAGACCCGCATAGGTACCCTGGCTGGCATCATACAGATGTACTTCAACGAAGGTATCCGGAACCAGTTGCAAGACCTTGTGACCGATTTCCCCATGCGGAATATTGATAGCCCCCTCCACATGTCCCTGTCGGTACTCACGGGCGGAGCGTACGTCAATCCACACCTCTTCCTGCTGGGCAAGCGTGGGGAGCAAACTCGACAGGCAGAGACAGAGGGCCATGCCGCCGCGCGCCAGACTGATAGCAATTGTAGAGCGTGTCATCTGTTTCACCTGTTACAACAAGGGGGCGATAATACCTGCTCGCTCTCGCGAGCTCCAGTAATTACTTGAAGACGATCGTCTTGCTGCCGTTGATGATGACCCGATGCTGGCAATGCCACTTGATGGCTCGCGCGAAGGCGGTACATTCGGCATCCCGCCCAATCTGGATCAATTCCTCCAGCCCGGGATTGTGGTCAATCTTTTCGACTGCTTGTTCTATTATCGGCCCCTCGTCGAGATCGGCAGTCACATAGTGCGCGGTCGCCCCCGATAATCTTCACGCCGCGGTTATAGGCTTGCCGATAGGGATCGGCACCCTTGAAGCCGGGCAGGAACGAATGGTGGATATTGATGATTCTGCCGGGCATCCGGGCACAGAATTCACTGGAGAGAATCTGCATGTAGCGCGCCAATCCGAACAGATCGACCTTTTACTCTTGCAGGATTCGGAGCAACTCCTGCTCCCGTTGTGGTTTGTCACCGGCACTGACTGGTATGTGGTAATACGGCAGACCGTACCATTCAGCCAGCGAGCGCAACTCTTCATGATTCGATACGACTCCCACAATCTCTGCCGGCAGTGCGCCACTGTCCCAGCGGTGGAGCAAGTCATTCAGGCAATGGCCGTGTCGGGACACGGCAAGCAATACCCTCACCGGTTCACGCAAATCGAAGAATTGCCACTCCATGCGATAAAGGTCTGCGAGCTTCCTGAATTCCCGATCGAGCTCACCTATCGCCGGCAACGGCTCGGTGCCCTGCTCAAATTCCACACGCATGAAGAAATGGTCAGTAAGCGGATCACGATGTTGCGCGGCATCGTAGATAGTTGACCCGAGTCGATAAAGAAAATCACTCACTGCCCGGACGATGCCCCGCGTGTCCGGGCAGGAGACTGTCAATACGAATCGTGGTGGCAGCAGCACTGGCGTATCAGTAGTCATGGCTACACAGTGCGACTTCGGTGTATACAGTTTGCGGCATCCCTGGCATTTGCTGTTCTGTCCATTGGTCTTTTACAATGATCCCCGATCGAAAGCCGATTATAAGGGATAAGCACATGAAATCACGCGCCGCCGTCGCCTTTGCTGCCGGACAGCCACTGGAGATTGTCGAGGTCGACCTGGAAGGACCCAAATCGGGTGAGGTTCTTATCGAGATCATGGCAACCGGCATCTGCCACACAGATGCCTTCACGCTCTCGGGCGATGACCCGGAAGGCGCTTTTCCCGCCATCCTTGGGCATGAAGGTGCTGGCATCGTGCGCGAAGTGGGTGCTGGCGTGAAGTCCCTTCGACCCGGCGACACCGTGATACCCCTGTATACCCCAGAATGTCGCGAATGTAATTTCTGCCTGCATCCAAAGACCAACCTGTGCCAATCGATCCGCGCGACGCAGGGCCAGGGACTGATGCCGGATGGCACCAGTCGATTTTCGCTCGATGGCAAGCCGATCCTGCATTACATGGGCTGTTCCACCTTCTCCAACTTCACCGTGCTGCCTGAGATAGCGGTCGCCAGGATTCGTTCCGACGCACCCTTCGACAAGGTCTGTTATATCGGTTGCGGCGTGACCACCGGAGTCGGCGCCGTCGTCTTTCAGGCCAAGGTTGAACCGGGTAGCACCGTGGCCGTGTTCGGACTTGGTGGCATTGGTCTCAACGTGATTCAGGGCGCGCGTATGGTTGGTGCCGAGCGTATCATCGGCATCGATATCAATGCGAGCAAGACGCCGCTCGCCTACGCGTTCGGCATGACTGACTTCATCAACCCTAATGACGTTGCCGACATGACCCAGGCCATCATCGAATTGACTGGCGGCGGGGTCGACTACAGTTTTGAATGCATCGGCAACGTCAAGACTATGCGACAAGCGCTGGAATGCTGTCACAAGGGCTGGGGTGAGTCCTACATCATTGGCGTCGCGGGAGCCGGACAGGAGATTTCTACGCGCCCGTTCCAGCTCGTGACCGGAAGATCCTGGCGCGGCACCGCCTTCGGTGGTGCACGTGGCCGCACTGACGTACCGAAAATTGTCGACTGGTACATGAATGGCAAGATCGAGATCGATCCACTCATCACTCATACAATGCCACTGACTGACATTAACAAGGCTTTCGACCTGATGCATGCCGGTGAGAGCATCCGCTCCGTCGTGCTGTATTAACTCCATCCGATTACCGAGCTGTTACTAAGGATTTGCACTATGAAATACCTGCACACCATGGTTCGCGTCACCGATCTCGATGCCTCGCTCAATTTCTACGTGAACCAACTGGGTCTGGAAGAACTGCGACGAGTCGACGTCGAGCAGGGTCGTTTTACACTCGTGTTCCTCGCCGCCCCCGGTGATTCGGAAGCCCAGATTGAGCTCACTTACAACTGGGATCCGGAGCCCTACGGCGAAGGCCGCAATTTCGGACATCTGGCTTACGCCGTCGATGATATTTACGCCATGTGCCAGCGGTTGCGGGATGCGGGAGTGACGATCAATCGCCCACCGCGGGATGGGCGCATGGCCTTCGTCCGCTCTCCAGACAATATCTCCATCGAATTGCTTCAACGTGGCGACTCACTGCCACCGCAAGAGCCCTGGAAAAGCCTGCCAAATACGGGTAAATGGTAGCTCTCTCTTGAGCGTGGGCGGGGGCTCGTTTATCATACGCCCCCTTCGGAATGCCTTGCTCCACGCACCACCAGCCTGTCGCTTTCTTCGCATCGGGATGAACACTTCATACTGGAACTTATGCTATGCAATTGCTCGACGGTAACTTCTGCTCGGCAGAAATTCGCAAGGAAATCAAACAACAGGTGGACGCCATCAAGGCGCGCGGCGAGCGCGTACCCCATCTGGCCGCCGTACTCGTTGGTAATGACGGGGCGAGCGAGAACTACGTCGCCTTCAAGGCCAAGGACTGCGCCGAAGTCGGCTTCGATTCCACGACGATTCGATTGAGCGCCGATATCAGCGAGCAGGAACTGCTCGAGAAGGTTGCGGAGCTGAATGCCGATGCCGCCATTGATGGCTTCATCGTGCAGTTGCCGCTGCCAAAGCACATTGACACGAACAAGATCATCCTCGCAATTGATCCGAACAAGGATGTGGACGGTTTTTCGCCGGTCAGTGTCGGCAATATGCTGCTGGGGCTGCCCACCTTCCTGTCAGCCACACCTAACGGCATCATGGAGTTGTTTCGACGCTACCAGATCGAGACCGAAGGCAAACATTGTGTGGTGCTGGGTCGCAGCAACATCGTCGGCACCCCGGTATCCGTGCTGATGTCTCGTAATGCGAATCCGGGAAACGCCACCGTGACCCTCGCCCATAGCCGAACCCGAAATCTGGCCGAACTCTGTCGCAGCGCCGACATCCTGATTGTGGCCATTGGTAAAACCGAATTCGTCACAGCCGATATGGTTAAAGACGGGGCCGTTGTTGTTGATGTAGGCCAAACCCGTGTCCCCGATGCCAGCAAGAAGTCAGGATTTCGCAACGTCGGTGACGTCGATTTCGATAACGTCAAGGAAAAGTGCTCCTTTATTAGCTACACCAATGGCGGGGTGGGCCCGATGACACGTGCCTCCCTGCTGCAAAACACCCTCAAAGCCAACCAGAGAAGATAGAGAAACCATCATGTTTCAATCACTAAGTGCTCTTCCCGCAGATCCCATCCTCGGACTCATGGCCACCTATCGCGCCGACACGAATCCCAAGAAAATCGATCTTGGCATCGGCGTGTACAAGGATGAATCTGGCCACACGCCGGTGATGACCGCTATCAAGAAAGCGGAAGACATTTTGCTGAATTCTCAGACGACGAAAACGTACGTGGGACCGACTGGTGCGGCAGAATACAACGACGCTGTCGGCCTGTTGATTCTGGGCCAATCTCTGTACAACTCACTCGGCAAGCGCCGCGTGACCGTGCAGGCACCGGGTGGCTGTGGCGGTTTGCGACTGGCCGCGGAATTGATCAAAAAGGCCAACAGCGATGCCACCGTATGGGTCAGTAGCCCGACCTGGGCGAACCACATTCCCCTGCTCGGTTCGGCCGGACTGAAGATAGCCGAATACCCCTATTATGACTATGCGACGCACAGCGTTCGCTTCGAGGAAATGCTCGCGTGCCTGAGTCAGGTTCCAGTCGGCGACGTCGTATTGCTGCACGGTTGCTGTCATAACCCCTGCGGTGCCGATCTCAGCCAGGAACAATGGCAACAGATACGCGACGTGGCACTGAAGCAGGGTTTTACCGTGTTTATCGACCTGGCCTATCAGGGATTGGGCGATGGGCTCGACGAGGACGTCTATGGGTTACGCCTGATGGCCGAGGCACTGCCGGAGCTTATCGTTGTCACCTCCTGCTCAAAAAATTTCGGGCTCTATCGGGAACGTACCGGTGCCCTGACCATGATCTGCGAGACACCGGAAGCGGCCAGCATCGCCACTACCCAGATCGCGGCCGCCGCTCGCGCCATGTACTCCATGCCGCCAGATCACGGCGCAGTGCTCGTGCAGATGATCCTCAACAACGCCAGTCTCCGACATGAATGGAACAAGGAATTGACCGAGATGCGCAATCGCATCAACAGTCTGCGTGCCCAATTCGTAAAGAAGTTGCAATCGATCGGAGTCGAACAGGATTTCAGCTTTATCGAGCGCGAGAAAGGCATGTTCTCTTTTCTCGGCGTGAACGTGGATCAGGTGCAGTCGCTGGTGAAGGACTACAGCATCTACCTCGTGAACTCCAGTCGTATTAACGTCGCCGGTATCAACGATGACAATATCGACTATTTGGCGACAAGCCTGGCGGCCGTGCTGAAAAAATAAGCCAGCAGGTGCGATTTGATAAAGCCGGGGCGAGTCATCGCTCCGGCTTTTTTATGGCCTGGGCTTCGGGTTTGAATTTTTGGAGCGGATTTTTAGAGCTGGGAATGCAGGCCTGGGAACTCAAGACTGGGTTTTACCGCGTTCCCTGAGCGCCGAGCGAACCTGTGCGGCGAAGCCACGCAACAACTCATCGGTCGTCTCCCAGCCAATGCAGGCATCGGTGATGGAGACGCCATAACGGATTTCACTGAGGTCATCCGGAATCGGCTGATTGCCCTCGACGAGATTGCTCTCGAGCATGACACCAATAATGGAACGGTTGCCTTCGGCAATCTGTGCCCCGATTGTGTTTAGCACTCCGGCCTGATTGTTGAAATTCTTCTCGGAATTGCCGTGGCTGCAGTCGATCATGATGTTGGCTGGCAATCCGGCTTTTTCCAGTTCGGCCTCACAGGCAAGCACGCTGGCCTTGTCGTAATTCGGTGACTTGCCGCCGCGCAGGATGACATGACAATGGGGATTGCCCTCAGTCCGGAATACCGCCACCTTTCCCGCCTCTGTCACACTGATAAAGCTGTTCGGCGCCGACGCGGAACGGATGGCATTAACGGCAACCATGAGACTGCCATCGACGTTGTTCTTGAATCCGATCGCTGACGAGATACCACTGGCGAGTTTCCTGTGTGTCGGAGATTCAGTCGTGCGGGCGCCGATAGCCGTCCAGGTAACCAGATCTTGCAAATATTGCGGGGATATCAGATCCAGCGCCTCGATGGCTATTGGCAGACCGATCTCCGCAATATCGAGCATCAATTTGCGACCGATGCGAATACCATGCTCGATGCGATGTGTCCCGTCCAGATGAGGATCGTAAATCAGACCCTCCCAGCCCACAGACGTGCGCGGCTTTTCGAAGTACACGCGCATAATGATCAGCAATTCCCCTGCCAATTCATCGGCCAACGGCTTCAGCTTGCGTGCATATTCCAACGCTTCATCCGGATTGTGGATCGAGCAGGGCCCTACCACGACCAACAGGCGTGGGTCCTTGCGGTCGAGGACATTCTTGACGGCCCGGTGTCCATTCTGCACGGTCGCGAGCGCCTTGCCGGTGAGAGCCAGCTCCTCCTTGATCACGCCTGGCGACGGCAATTCCTCGTAGCCAACGATATGGAGATTGTCGATTTCCTTGATGCGCTCGGCCATTTGCGGGTTCCTGCCATTTTGGGACTGGGGATTATGGTGGAAATGCTTTGCCCTTGCAAAGGCCGGCAGCAGCGTACTGACCGGGAGCCGGACTAGAAGCCGGCGTTCGCAAACAGTGATTTACAGTTTGCCGCGCTTTCGCTAAATTCCGCACCTGATTGCGCCAGCCCGGCGTAGAGGAGTGTGCAAGGTGTATAAAGCGAGTGAGTTGAAGCGTGGCCAAATTGTGGATATGGACGGAATCCCCCATATCGTGCGGCAGTTTGAAAGCAAGAGCCCCTCGTCACGGGGTGCAGTCACGGTTTACAAGGTCCGGTTTATCAACCTGAAGACACACCATAAGGTTGACATGGTCTACAAGGGCGAAGACTTGCTAAAGGAAGCCGATTGTCTGCGCGTGGCCGTGCAATTCTCCTACATCGACGACAACACCTACTATTTCATGAATATGGAAGACTTCTCCCAGTACGGCATCGACGTCGATCAGATCGAGGAGCAGCTCCCCTACCTGGTTGATCAACAGGAAGACATCATTGCCTTGGTTATGGATGGCAATCTGCTGGCCATCGAATTGCCGCAGGCCGTGGTCATGCCTATCGTTGAAACGCCACCAGCGGTATCGGGCTCTTCGGCAACGAACCGGACCAAGACAGCGAAGTTGCCGACGGGACTGGAGGTGCAGGTGCCGGAGTATCTCTCACCTGGCCAACTGATTCGCATCAACACCGTAACCGGCAAATTCATGTCGCGGGCCTGATCGCCCACCACCTCGCACGGCCACGCTCAGCGCGGAATGAAGTCACCGGTCTTGAGGTAGTGAATCGCATTGTCGATGACTTCATTGTTGCGCATCATCAGCGTGTGCGTCACTGGCAATACCAGATGCGCATGCATGCCTGCCACCCGAGTACTCTCGACACTGACGATGCTGTCATTCGGTGACGGCAGAAACAACAAGGCCAAGGGATTGATATTGGTGGTGCCGGCGATTACTCCGAGATCGAAATGCACCGGTTCGAGCGACTTCAGGATGCTGCTGTCATCAGTTCCCAATACAGCGCCGGTAGGCCCGGTCAGAAAATGAAACCCCGGCACAGGTGACAGACCGTCGACCAACTCGCTGCCATGATTAGGTGGTCCCAGCATCACCACCCTGCCCAATTCGGGAATGCCTTGATGCTGCTCGTAGTAGCGCATCAGGATGCCGCCGAGTGAATGCGTAATGAGATGGATTGCTGGGGTGTGCTGCGCCCGGCATTGCGCGAGTCCACGGCCCACAGCGTCATCGGCAAGTACTGCAATTTCCGAGCTACGCGACGGGTAATTGATATTCACCGCGACGTAGCCGGCTTTATTCAGCTTCGCTTCCAGCTCACTCATTGAATTCGAGACGCGTAGCAAGCCATGCAGCAGGATCACGCATTCCTGAGAGGCGGCAGCCAGTCCTGGAGCCAGCGAGAGGAGGCACACCAGCAGGGCACGAGCGACCATCTTAGTCCTCCCGTTCTTCATCATGGCTGTGTTGGCAATTCCAGCATACGGCAAAGTTACCCACATTCTGTTCACCGCAACGAACACACTTCCAGTCCTCACCCTCAATCTCACCGCCCGCCTCAATCTCGCGGATGATGTTCTCCGCATGCCGAAAATCCAGGTTGTGCTTGACCCACACTTCTGCAAGACATTCGGTGATCGGCATCTCTCCAGCAATCGAGAAGAGTTGCTCGTTCTTTACCACAGCGTCGATGTGATGCTGTTCAAGCACGTTGCGCATATGCCAGGCGAGCGCGACGCTCTCGGTGCTATAGACTCGCTTCATGAGGTGATGGAATCAGCCAAGGTGAACGAAAAGAGCCAAGTTTAGCGTAGCCGTGCGTCGCAGTGACAGCACCTCTTCAGCGGTGCACATGGTGCCAGCGCAGACCCGCGACAAAGAGCGACAGCGCGTACACACAGACACCCCCAGCCACCAGCAGCGTCAACTGACCAATCTTGTGCCACATGCTCCAGTCGAGCCATTCCTGCCAGGCTCCGGACAACACGGTCAGGTACAGTGCCAGTGCCATATTTGCAGTCAGCAGACGCAGTGCAAACACGAGCCAGCCTGACTGGAACTGAAACACCCCTTCTTTGCGCAAACCTGCCAATAACAGACCGGCGTTGAGGAAGGCGGCAATGCTGGTGGCCAAAGCCAGTCCGACGTGAGCAAAACCCATTAGGTAAAACAGGACATTGAGTCCCATATTGACGAGCATCGCGATGACGCCGATGCGAACCGGTGTCCGCGTATTCTGCCGTGCGTAAAAGCCCGGAGCGAATACCTTGATTGCCATGAACGCCAGCAGTCCGACAGCGTAGGCGCGCAAACTGCCCGAGGCCATCACGACATCATTGCTGGAGAAATTGTCGTTCTGGAACAGGGTGACGAGTAGCGGCTCGGCGATCAGCACGAGAGCGAGCATGGCGGGAATCGCGATCAGACAGACGAGCCGGATAGCCCAGTCCAGTGTCTCGGCAAATTCCTCCGCCGAAGCCTCTGCATGCCGCCGCGAGAGACTCGGCAAGACCACGACACCAATGGCAATGCCGAATGTGCCCAGAGGCAATTCCATCAGGCGATCGGAAAAATACAGCCAGGACACGCTGCCGGTAACGAGCAAGGAGGCGATGATGCTGTCAAACAACAGATTGATCTGGCTCACCGAGACGCCGAACAGCGCCGGGATCATGAGTCGAATAATACGTCCGACCCCTTCGTGTTCGCGTTCGAGGCGGGGTTTTGGCAGTAACTGCATGCGCGCCAGAAACGGCAGCTGAAACAGCAGCTGGGCAAACCCCGCGATGAGCACACCCCAGGCCAATGCCACCTCGGGCACCCGCAGATAGGGCGCCAGCAAAAAAGAACAGGCAATCAGGGAGATGTTGAGTAGTGCCGGTGTCAACGCCGGCACCGCAAACTTCCCATAGCTGTTAAGTATGGACCCGCACAACGCAGTCATTGAAATCAACAACAAATACGGAAATGTGATGCGCAGCATCTCGACGAACAGCGCGAATTTCTGAGGTTCGTCCGTGAAACCGATCGCGAGTGGAACGGCGACAAGCGGTGCCGCGACGACCATCACCACGGTGAGCAGCAGCAGAAAGCCCCCCAGGCTACCGGCCACCGCGTTGATCAATCGCTGCACATCAGGCAGTGATTTCGTCGTGCGGTATTCCGACAGTACGGGCACGAACGCCTGGTTGAAGGCGCCTTCGGCGAACAACCGTCGCATGAAATTCGGAATTCGATTCGCGAGAAAGAAGGCATCGGCCCCTTCGCTGGTGCCGAAAATTCGTGCGATGACTACATCCCTTACCAGCCCCAGAATGCGCGACACCAGCGTCATCGATCCGGTGACCCCGCTGGCACGCAGCAATCCGCCTTCCCGTGGCGATCGCTTCGCCGGGGTCCCTCCGGTGTTAGCAGGTTGCTCGGCGTCTGGTAGTAAATCCGTCATGTCGGTGTCTGTCGGTCCGTGTCTATCGCCGGGCGATTATCCCTTGAATGGCGCAAAATGGGCACTCCCAGTGCGGTTCTATCGGGATAAATGCGCAATAAATTGAGGTTTCTTAAGGGCTTAGAGCTATTCGACTCGTGTAGCGCACTCTTGACATCGGCAGGTGAAAACGGCATAGTACGGCGTCTTAAAATTCGGTGTCCAGACCGTGCCGGTCTGCCTTCACTCATACCACGTTTTTTCGAAGCAATCTGATCGCTGGGATCAGATGATAAGGAGTTCCAATTGGCTAATACTGCACAAGCCCGCAAACGCGCCAAGCAAAGCGAAACACGGCGTCGTCACAATGCGTCTTTCCGATCCATGGTTCGCACCTCGATCAAGAAAGTCGACGCGGCAATTCTCGGTGGCGATCACACCGCAGCGACAACCGCCTATAATGCAGCGGTACCCGTTATTGACCGCATGGCTGACAAGGGCATCATCCACAAGAACAAGGCTGCCCGTCACAAGAGCCGCCTGAACGCCGCCGTCAAGGCACTCGCCAAGTAGTTCCTGACGCGCCTCGACGCCGCTCTTCGAGTCGGCAAGAGACTGAAAAACCCCACCTCTGCGTGGGGTTTTTTCGTTTTGGCCTGACGAAAACTGTCAGACCGAGAGGATCAGGTTGTCCCGATGGATGATTTCGGCCTCACCGGCATAACCCAATAAAGCCTCTATGCGGCTACTGCTCTGGCCCTTGAGCTTGTCCACCTCTTCGGCATCATAGTTGACGAGACCGCGGGCGATCTCGACACCAGTTGCGTCGATACAGGTAACGACATCACCCCGCTTGAAGCGGCCAGTGACAGACTTGATACCGACGGCGAGCAGGCTCTTGCCGGAATTGCGAACGACGTCGGCGGCGCCAGCATCCAGCGTCAGGCTGCCCTTGACAGTCAGCGTGCCGGCCAGCCATTGCTTGCGCGCCGTGACCGGTTCTTTGTCGGCCTCCAGCAACGTGCCAATCGCTTCCCCCGCAACGAGGCGCTGCAGAACATCGGGAAGTTTGCCATCGGCAATGATGGTACTTGTGCCCGAGCGGGCGGCGAGCTTGGCGGCGGTAATCTTGGTCAGCATGCCGCCGCGACCGAGGCTGGTGCCCGTACCCGCCATCGCCATCAAACTGCTGTCTGTGGCAGAAGCAGACTCGATGAGTCTGGCATCCGCCTGTTTACGAGGGTCCGCGCTGTAGAGTCCGGACTGATCGGTCAGTATCACCATGACATCCGCGCTGATCAGGTTCGCCACGAGCGCCGCCAGCGTGTCGTTGTCCCCGAAACAAAGTTCGGCGGTGGCCACGGTATCGTTTTCATTGATCACGGGAACGGTCGCCATCTGTAGCAGAGACGTGAGCGTACTGCGCGCATTCAGATAGCGGGTGCGGTCAGACAGATCGGCGTGTGTCAGCAAGATCTGGGCGGCATGAACGCCGTGCCGCATGAAGCAACTCTCGTAGGCCTGAACGAGGCCCATCTGGCCAACTGCGGCGGCGGCCTGTTGCAGGTGTACCTGCTTCGGTCGTGACTTCAGATTCAGACGGGCCACGCCTTCAGCGACGGCGCCGGATGAGACCAGCACAACCTGGATCCCGGCTTTCTGCATGGCAACCAGCTGACCGGCCCACTGCTCGATCGCAGTCAGATCGAGCCCCAGACCATTATTCGTCACGAGCGAACTGCCTACCTTGATCACCCAGCGTTTTGCGGCTTTTACTGAATCGCGCATGTCTGTCCTGCTTAATCGTCCCAATCCTGGTCGTACTCGTCGAAATCGTCTTCGTCTTGCTGTCTGGCTGCGCGACGCCTTTCCTTGCTCGCCTCCACACTCTGGCGAATCTCGTAAGCCATCGCCTCCTCCTGTTGATCTCGCGCCGCGCGGTACTCCTCGTCAGTCGCCAACCGTTCCCGGTGCTGCTCGATCGACTGCATGAGAGCCTCGGACAGCTCCGGACAACCGGTCTTGTTGATCGCCGAGATCTCGACGATTGGCTGCTTCCACTTTAGCGCCTTCACCAGCTTCTTCTTGAGTGCCTGCAGCGCCTTCGCATCAATCAGATCGACCTTGTTAAGCACGAGCCAACGTTCCTTGGCGGCCAAGGTGACACTGAACTTCTCCAACTCCTCGACGATCTTGATGGCATTCTCGACAGGATCGGACTCGTCAGCGGGCAACACGTCCACCATGTGCAGTAGCAGGCGTGTGCGCGACAGGTGTTTCAGGAAGCGGATGCCGAGCCCGGCACCATCGGAGGCACCTTCGATCAGTCCGGGAATATCCGCCATCACGAAGCTGCGTTCCATACCACAGCTGACAACCCCGAGGTTAGGCACGAGCGTGGTAAATGGATAATCGGCAACTTTTGGCGTCGCCGCAGAGACCGAGCGAATCAGGGTCGACTTACCGGCATTGGGCATGCCCAGCAGACCGACATCGGCGACAAGACGCAGTTGCAGTTGCAAGGTTCGCACTTCGCCGGGCTTGCCCGGAGTGGTCTTGCGCGGTGCGCGGTTGACGCTGGATTTGAAGCGGGTGTTGCCGAGGCCGTGAAAGCCTCCCTGGGCGACCATGACGACTTGCTCGGGATCCTTGAAGTCCGCCAGCAACTCTTCGGTATTGGCATCGATCACAGTAGTACCGAGCGGCACCTTGATCAACAGATCCTCGCCGCTCTTGCCAGTGCAGTTGTTACTACCACCTTTCTGGCCGTGTTCGGCACGGTATTTGGGCTGAAAACGGAAATCCACGAGCGTATTCAGGTCGGTATCCGCCTGCATATACACGCTACCGCCGTCGCCACCATCGCCGCCATTGGGTCCACCGCGCTCGATGTATTTCTCACGACGAAATGCCAGACAACCGTTGCCGCCGTTGCCTGCCTCCACTTTGATTTCTGCTTCGTCTACGAATTTCATCTGCTTTCAAGCCTTGCCCGAATCGGTACGGGATTCAACCGGTCCCGGACCTGAGCCACAAATAAAAAAGCCCCGTCGAATGACGAGGCTTTTGCGAAAGGATGCTAGTTCTTTCAGGCCGTTTCGACAGTCACAAATTTGCGATTCTGCGGGCCCTTGACCACGAAACGGACAATCCCGTCTACCTTGGCGAACAGGGTATGATCCTTGCCGATGCCGACATTGGTGCCGGGGTGGAAACGCGTGCCACGCTGGCGCACGATAATGTTGCCGGCAATCACGTCCTGGCCACCGAACAATTTCACGCCCAGACGTTTGGACTGGGAATCGCGACCGTTACTGGTACTACCGCCTGCTTTCTTGTGTGCCATGACCTACTCCTGAATGCTTACGCCTTGATGCCAGTGATTTTGACTTCAGTGAACCACTGACGGTGTCCCTGCTGCTTGCGATAGTGCTTGCGGCGACGGAATTTGATGATTGTGACCTTGGCTGAACGGCCCTGTTTCATCACCTGGCCGGTTACCTGGCCACCAGCAATGTACGGCGTGCCGATCTTGACGGAATCGCCTTCGCCAACCATCAGCACCTTGTCAAACTCGACGTTTTCACCTGTAGCGGCTTCCAGCTTCTCCAGACGCAGAACTTCGCCTTCTCTGACTCTGTGCTGCTTGCCACCACTCAAAATTACCGCGTACATAGCTTTCTCCAAAACCGTTCAAAATGGAACTAAGCCCATTCCTTTAGGGGCCAGCATTTTACGGGAACCGGGACGCCTAAGCAAGCCCATTTCAGACGATTTCCGCAACCCTCGTTTGCCGCGCCAGGCCCCGTGGTTCGCCCGATTGCGGGGATTCCTCTCGGCGCAGCTGACTTGACAGTGTCTGGTTCGCTCCCTAGCATGCACACACAAACGAATCGGCCGCCGGGAGTTGAGTTAAGCCCTTGTCCGATATGGCCATTTTTCAGATTTAACCCTGTTTCCCGACGCCCCTATGTACAAAAAAATTCGTGCAGTTGTCGAAGCGGACTTCCTTGCCGTCGATAAATTCATCGTCGACCAGCTGCATTCCGATGTTCCGCTGGTGGAAAATATCGGCCATTACATCGTCCAGGCCGGGGGCAAACGCCTGCGTCCTCTGCTGGTGCTATTGTCCGCCCGCTGCTGTGGCGTCCAGACCGACCAATTTATCTCCATGGCGGCTGTGATCGAATTCATTCATACCGCCACTCTGCTCCACGACGACGTGGTGGACATGTCCACCCTGCGCCGCGGCCGCCCCACCGTCAATGAGGAATGGAATAACCCTTCGAGTGTGCTCGTTGGCGACTTCATCTATTCGCGGGCGTTCCAGATTCTGGTCGGGATCGGCGACATGCGCATCATGAAATTGATCGCCGACACGACGAACAAGATCGCTGAGGGCGAGGTTTTGCAACTCATCAGCAAACATAACCCGACCTCGTCAGAGCGGAGCTATATGCAGGTGATCCAAGACAAGACGGCGATCCTGTTCAAGGCAGCAGCGCAATGTGGAGCCATCCTGGGCGGGGCATCGGCGGAGGCCGAACAGGCGCTGACCCGGTTCGGCATGCATCT
>Ga0222714_10001697_pt1 | contig 24534 bp, 19 predicted proteins | sample C33_3DmetaG_FD_165048 | JGI IMG/M metagenome (GOLD analysis project Ga0222714, IMG submission 165048) | Estuarine water microbial communities from San Francisco Bay, California, United States - C33_3D | ecosystem: Environmental > Aquatic > Marine > Unclassified | place: USA: California...
CAGCAGAAATGGCTCCAGCTCCTTGTAAGGCACGTCCCAAAATTATTAAATTTATATTACTCGAGAGGCCAGCAACAACCGACCCTAGAATAAATATAAATAGCCCCAAATAAATTATTTTTTTTCGCCCATATCTATCCGAAGCAAGCCCAAAAGGGATTTGGAAAAGTGCTTGAGTTAAACCATAGATACCTAATGCAAGACCAATTTGAAATTCTGAAGGGGTATCAGCCAAATTAGAGGCATACACAGCAAAAATAGGCAAAATAATGAACATGCCAAACATTCTTAAACTGTAAGCCAGTGCAAGTATCAAGCTATACTTTAACTCTTGTGGGGTCATTTCTCTTAATGAAGATGTAATAAAGGTTTCTAAAAATTAGATAATTCAGTATATTAACAGGTTGCCCAAAAAAAAATAATAGTTATGGACTTTTTAAAAATTAAGGGTGCCCGCACTCATAATCTGCAAAATATATCTGTTGATATACCTAAAAATAAACTCGTTGTAATTACGGGATTGTCCGGTTCAGGAAAATCATCACTTGCCTTCGACACCATTTATGCTGAGGGTCAAAGAAGGTACGTAGAATCACTATCTGCCTATGCTAGACAATTTTTAGACAGAATGAGTAAGCCTGATGTTGATAGCATTGAAGGTTTATCTCCTGCGATCTCTATTGAACAAAAATCGACATCTCACAACCCAAGATCTACAGTCGGGACTGTCACAGAAATTCATGATTATCTAAGACTCCTTTTTGCAAGAGTAGGAGACCCATTTTGTCCTGAGCATAAAATTAAATTAGAGGCACAGACTGTATCGCAAATGGTAGATCAAATTTTAGGTATGCCTGAAGGTTCTAAAATCATGATCCTTGCCCCTGTTGTCAATGAAAGAAAAGGAAGTCATGGTGATCTTATTAATGAGCTAAAAACTCAAGGCTTTATTAGAATTAGATTAGACAACAAGCTCTACGAAATTGATGATCTTCCAGACATTGATAAAAATAAAAAACATAAAATTGATGTTGTGATTGACCGAGTAAAGATAAGCAGTGATATTAAACAGCGCTTAACGGAGTCTTTAGAGACTGGACTCAAAATAACAGACGGGAAAATTATCATCTTTAATCTAGACAATGATGAATCACATCTTCTCTCAGCCAAGTTTTCATGTCCTCACTGCGAGTATTCTCTTCCTGAACTCGAACCCCGACTTTTTTCATTTAATAGTCCCATGGGTGCTTGCCATGAATGTGATGGAATTGGACATAAAAATTATTTTGATGCTAAGCGAATAGTTGCATTTCCCGAATTATCCCTTGGATCAGGTGCCATTAAGGGATGGGACAAAAGAAATCAATTTTATTTTCAAATGCTGAAAAGCTTAGCACATCATTATAAATTTGATATTGAAACTCCTTTTAATGCATTACCTGAACATGTACAAAATATTTTATTAAACGGTAGTGGTAACGAAAAAATAGAATTTAATTACTTTAGCGACCGGGGTACGATTTATAGTAAAACGCATTCTTTTGAGGGAATAATTAATAATCTAAAACGTCGTTATCAAGAAACAGATTCAAACACTGTTAGAGATGAACTAGCTAAATATTTAAGTATCCAAGAGTGTCCTTCATGCCAAGGCTCAAGGCTTCGACTTGAATCGAGAAACGTTTTGGTCGAAGGTATGAATATTCATGAGATTTGCCAGTTACCATTAAGCAAAGCCTTTCAAATTTTTGATTCCATGAGCTTAAAAGGTAATAAAGCTGAAATTGCTAGCAAAATTTTACAAGAGTTAAAAAATAGGCTCTTTTTTCTTATCAATGTCGGATTAAATTACCTCTCTTTATCAAGATCGGCTGAAACTTTATCAGGTGGAGAGGCACAAAGGATTAGATTGGCCTCACAGATAGGTAGTGGTTTAACCGGTGTGATGTATGTTCTCGATGAGCCCTCCATTGGACTTCATCAAAGAGACAATGATCGGTTGCTCGAAACTCTTAAAAACTTAAGAGATCTTGGCAATACTGTCATCGTGGTAGAACATGATCTAGATGCCATTCTTAGTGCAGATTTTGTCATTGATATTGGCCCAGGTGCCGGTATCCATGGTGGTAAAATTGTATGCTCAGGCACTCCCAAAAATATTTCAAATAATGAAGACTCACTGACTGGCCAATATCTCTCAGGTGAGAAAAAAATCTTAATTCCAACTAAGCGGCAAGAGCCTAAGAGAGGTTATCTTGAAATTATCAATGCTGAAGGCAATAATTTAAAGGGAGTAAATTTAAAATTACCTGTAGGGCTTTTAACTTGTGTAACGGGTGTTTCAGGAAGTGGGAAATCGACATTAATCAATGACACACTTTATTTCTCAATGGCAAAAATTATTAACAAGAGTAATCTTGAGCCAGCAAAATTTGATGAAATTAAAGGAGCACATTTCTTTGATAAGGTTGTAGACGTGAACCAAAGCCCTATCGGAAGAACCCCAAGATCGAATCCTGCAACCTACACCGGCCTCTTTACACCCATAAGAGATCTATTTGCAAAAGTTCATGAGAGTCGTTCAAGGGGTTATGGGCCTGGAAGATTTTCCTTTAACGTTAAGGGTGGTCGTTGTGAAGCATGCGAGGGAGATGGGCTTATTCGTGTTGAGATGCACTTTCTGCCTGATGTTTATGTTCAATGCGATGTATGCCATGGGCAACGCTATAACCGAGAAACCCTTGAGATTAGATACAAGGGGAAAAATATCCATGATGTTTTAACCATGACCGTCGAAAAAGCCTATGAGTTTTTTGAATCCATTCCTATTATTGAAAGAAAACTTAAAACATTATTGGATGTAGGCTTGGGCTATATTACCTTGGGACAAAATGCGACAACACTCTCAGGCGGCGAAGCCCAAAGGGTTAAACTTTCTTTAGAGCTCTCTAAAAGAGATACCGGAAAAACTTTATATATTCTCGATGAACCCACGACCGGTTTACACTTTGCTGATATTCAACTCTTACTCAATGTGCTTCATCATTTGAGAGATAACGGCAATACCCTCGTCGTGATTGAACATAATCTTGATGTTATTAAAACGGCTGATTGGATTATTGACCTGGGTCCAGAAGGGGGCGAAAGAGGAGGACAGATTATTGAACAGGGTCCTCCTGAAAAAATTATTTTAAATGGTAAAAGTTTTACAGGAAAATATTTAAAGCCCCTACTTAAATAATCTAATAACCTCTTTAACATCAGGCTCACATTGATGCCAAATTTTAAATGACGCTGCAGCCTGACAAATTAACATACCGATTCCATCAAGGGTTCTTGCCCCAACCCTTAATGCCCCTTTTAAAAAAGCTGTTTCAGATCCATAGGTCATGTCGTAATAAGTTGTCTCACTGGAGAATAAATGAATTGGCATGGGTAAGTCATTTCCCATTATTCCTGCCGAAGTTGCATTAATGATCAGATCAAATTGTTTGATTTCTTCGACGTCTAACAATGCTAAATTTATATTTTCTTTATTAGCATGAACTGACCAATCGTCTATCATTTTTTTGGCTCTATCAACGGTACGATTATGCAATATGATTGAATTAGGCTGGCTCTTAATCAAGTCAAATATAACTCCCTGGGCAGCACCTCCAGCACCCAAAAGTAGGATATTCATACCTTTTAAATTGATTTCATTTAATTTTAAATCCTCAATTAAACCCTGGCCGTCTGTTGAATCACCATGAATTTTATTATCTTTAAATGAAATCGTATTCACTGATTGAGTAAGTCTGGATATTTCTGATACACCATCAGATATCTGAAAAGCCTTATTTTTAAATGGTAAGGTAATATTTAAACCAACAAATTCATCCTCTTTTAATTCATGAATTTTTTCATCAAAACTAACTGGATGCACATCTAATTTTTCATAGCTAATATCAAAGCCAAATTGACTTGCAAATGCCTTATGAATGGTGGGTGATTTTGAGTGATCTATAGGATGGCCAATAACGGCAAATTTTTTTAATTTCTTGGTCATGCATAAATTATATGTAATTATAAAATATATTGATATCTGACATTTCGCACCATATTAGTGCATAATGATGCATTAATTGCTTGATTAATACATTAATACCCAACAACCTATGTATATAGGGCCAAAAAAGGAGTATTTTAGCGTTTTTGGGTTTGGCACAAAAAATGCTTTATTTACATTGTATTTGAAAAAAAGGAGTTTTAAATGGCTGTTGCTGATGTACTTAAACAAATTAAAAAACATAACGTAAAATTTGTTGATTTTCGTTTTACAGATACCAAAGGTAAGGAACAACACGTTTCTGTTCCGGTTTCTGCTTTTTCAAAAGATAAATTCACAGAAGGTCATGCATTTGATGGTTCATCCATTGCTGGCTGGAAAGGTATTAACGCATCAGACATGTTACTTATGCCCGATGCAAGCACAGCTGTGATTGATCCATTCATGGAAGAGACAACCATGATCCTAACTTGTAATGTGGTAGATCCTACTGACGGCAAAGGTTATGATCGTGACCCACGCACCATCGCAAATCGTGCTGAGGCCTATTTAAAATCAACTAAAATTGGTGATACAGCCTATTTTGGTCCAGAACCTGAATTCTTTGTATTTGATTCTGTGACTTGGCAATCTGGCATGAGTGGCTCCTCTGTCAGAATTAATTCAGAAGAATCTGTATGGGACTCTAATACAGAACATGAGGGCGGTAATGTTGCTCACAGACCTGCTGTTAAGGGAGGTTATTTCCCAGTGCCCCCAGTTGATTCCATGCAAGACCTTCGCTCAGCCATGTGCCTAACTCTAGAGCAAATGGGAGTGCCTGTTGAGGTTCATCACCATGAGGTTGCTGGATGTGGTCAAAATGAGATTGGTACAATGTTTAGCTCACTTACTCAAAGGGCTGACTGGACTCAAAAATTAAAATATGTAGTACACAACACTGCTCATAACTTTGGTAAAACCGCGACATTTATGCCAAAACCTGTCCTTGGTGATAATGGTTCAGGTATGCACGTTCACCAGTCTATCTGGAAAGGTGGCAAAAATATGTTTGCAGGTAAAAAGTATGCGGGGTTAAGCGAGCTGGCGCTTTATTATATTGGAGGTATTATTAAGCACGGCCGCGCCTTAAACGCACTATGTAATCCATCAACAAACTCTTACAAGCGTCTAGTGCCAGGATTTGAAGCACCAGTTATGCTTGCATATTCTGCAAAGAATAGATCGGCAGCGATTCGTATCCCTTTTGTATCTTCGGATAAAGCAAGACGTATCGAGGTAAGATTTGCTGATCCTACTGCTAACCCTTACCTTTGCTTTAGTGCCATGCTCATGGCAGGGCTTGATGGTATTCAAAATAAAATCCATCCGGGTGAAGCTGAGACACGAGATCTTTATGATCTAACACCTGATGAAGAGGCAAAAATTCCTCAGGTAGCTTTTTCATTGGATATGGCTTTAGAAGCTCTTGATAAGGATCGTAAATTCCTAACCAAGGGCGGCGTATTTACCGATGACTTTATTGATAGCTTTATTAGCTTGAAGATGAATGAGGTAACGCAAATGCGTATGACGCCTCATCCAATAGAGTTCGAAATGTACTATAGCGTATAACTAATAAGGGCGGGATGTAATATCCTGCCCTTTTTTTGCCTATTTTTTTTAAGCACCATAAGTGTGCATATTTAACAAAAAATAGGGGTCATTGACATAGATATTGCTTTAAAAAAATATAAAAACAAAATATGGCACCACCTATCATTCTTGAAAATTTTGAAGGTCTTGAGCACTTAGCCTCGGGTGTTATCGTTTGCTCAAAAAACGGGGATATCAGATACATTAACCCCTCTGCCGAGGCCTTGTTGGATATCAGTCATGATCAAGCATGTGAAAAAAATATTAATGTTTTTTTTACCAGTGAACTCTTTTTTAAGCAAATCTTAACCGCGAGTGAGAACCAAAACATTTACCGCGAGAATGAATACTTTATTCAAGTCAAACAAGACAAATTTATTTGCGTGACTGTTACAGTCAGTCCGCTTCAAAAAAATAAAAATTTCCTTATCGAGTTCTTACCCATGGATCAACATTTAAAAGTTGCTAAAGAGGAGCGCATGATTATTCAACAACAAGCTAACACTCAATTATTAAGAAATCTCGCCCACGAGATAAGAAATCCTCTTGGAGGATTAAGGGGTGCTGCTCAGTTACTCGAGGCTGAATTAGGTGATAGGCAATTAACTGAATATACCCAAATCATAATCAAAGAGGCCGACAGGTTACAAAGCCTTATGAATAAATTATTATCACCTAATCAGTTACCCAAATACGATAACACTAATATCCATGAGGTGATTGAAAGGGTTCGCAGCTTAATACTCTCTGAGTTTAGTGAAAAAATTAAGTTTGTAAGAGACTATGACCTTGGGCTACCCGAAATTATTGCAGATCGTGAAAAGCTTATTCAAGCTATATTGAATATTTGTCGTAATGCAGCTCAAGCACTCGAGAGATCAGCCAAAAAAGAAAAGTTTTTAAAAATTACCACACGTGCTGATCGTCATATTATTTTTCAACAAAAAAAATACTCTACTGTAATTAGAATTGATATTGAAGATAATGGGCCGGGGGTACCAGAGGTCATTAAGGAGAAAGTTTTTTACCCCCTTGTATCAGGTAATGATGAGGGGTCAGGTCTAGGTTTGTCCTTAGCACAAAATTTCATATCACTTCACAAAGGCTTAATTGATTTAGATTCAATGTCAGGAAAGACTATTTTCACCATAATCTTACCCATTGAAAATGGGTTAACTAAAAGTAAAGAGAGTAAATCATGAGTGCTGTATGGATCTTAGATGATGACAAATCGATACGATGGGTATTTGAAAAAGCATTAGAAAAAGCAAATTTACCATTCAAAATTTTTTCAAATACTAATGAGGCTATCAATCAATTTAATCACGATAAACCTTCAGTTATTGTTAGTGATATACGAATGCCAGGAGAGTCAGGGTTAAGCTTTCTTGCAAAGGTCAAAGACAAGTTTCCTGAGATACCAATTATTATCATGACCGCCTATTCTGATTTAGATACGGCGGTAGCCTCCTTTCAAAAAGGAGCCTTTGAATACATAGCCAAGCCATTTGATATTAACCATGTGATAAATATCATTAATAAAGCTTTAGAAAAAAATATAAATGTTAATAGTCATGAAGTCGAACAATTTGATCCAAAAAATTATCCAGATATCATCGGACAAGCCCCTGCTATGCAAGAAGTATTTAGAGTGATTGGTAAATTAGGTGAAACCAATGCAACAGTTTTAATTAATGGTGAATCAGGTTCGGGAAAAGAGTTAGTTGCCAACGCTATTCATAAAAATAGTAAACAAAAAAATGGCCCTTTCATAGCCATAAATACTGCTGCAATTCCGAATGAACTCCTTGAGGCAGAATTATTTGGTCATGAAAAAGGAGCTTTCACGGGTGCCAATGAACTTAAAAAAGGGCGTTTTGAACAAGCAAATAACGGAACATTGTTCCTTGATGAAATTGGTGACATGCCGGTAGATCTACAAACACGACTATTAAGGGTGCTTAATGATGGTTATTTTTATCGTATTGGGGGACAAGACCATATCAAAGCAAATGTTAGAGTGATTACAGCTACGCATCAAAACCTCGAGAAGTTGGTCAATGAGGGAAAGTTCAGAGAGGATCTATACCATCGACTTAACGTGATTAGAATAAAAATACCATCGCTTCGTGATAGGGTTGAGGATATTCCGATGTTATGTAATTTTTTTCTTAAACGAAGTGCAAGCCAGTTGAATGTTAGTGCAAAGATAATTTCGCAAGATGTCCTTGAATTCTTTAAAAACTTAAATTGGCAAGGCAATGTAAGGCAATTAGAAAATACCTGCCATTGGCTTACCGTCATGACCTCAGGAAAAATAGTTAATATCTCTGACTTACCTGATGAAATAAAAAATGAAACAGCCTTGTTCAAATTAGGTAATTTTACCTCTTGGCAGGATGAATTAAAAAAGGTTGTTTTTAACGCTGTTATAATGGGTGAGGAAAATATTTATTCAAACCTTATCAATGAGGTTGAGAAAATTATAATAAAACAAGCCTTGAAACAAACCAAAAACAGAAAAATTGATGCTGCCAAGATGCTTGGCATTGGTCGAAATACTATTTCAAGAAAAATAAAAGAATTATCTATAGATTAATTCATATTGTTTTTTTTCAAGGTAAAATAAATCTATGGTCAATGATTTATTTCTTCAAGCTACCAAAGCTCATGCAAAGAATGACATCAAAAAAGCTGAACAGCTTTACCTTGAAATACTAAATAAAGACCAAGAAAATTTTAAAGTTTTATTTCTAATTGGAACATTATATTTACAAGAAAATAATATTAAAAAATCGATTCACTACCTAAGCCAAGCATGCAATGTTAATAAACTCGATGCCCATGCGTCTATGAATCTAGGTTTGGCTTACAATGAAATAAATGATTTCATCAATGCTGAGAAAAATCTTCTTGTCTCTCTAAACTTAGACTCTGACAACCCAAATATTCATAATAATCTCGGTAATTTTTATCTAAAGAAAAAAAATTATGATGAGGCGTTGAATTGCTTTCTAAAGGCAGTTGATCTTGACTCAAAAAACTGCTCATACTTATTAAATTTATCAGAATGTTACTTCCAAATGTCTCTCGTTCAGGCCTCAATTGAGACTTTATCTAAAATTCCATCCAACAATGAATTTTTTTTTACTGCACAAGGTAAATTATTTAACATCTTTTACAAAATAAAAAATTATAAAAAATGTATTTCACTTGGAAGAAAATTACTTAATGAATCTTCTAATTTTAATAAAAACGATATTATTCTTAAAGTTATTCATTCTCAATTATCGTTAGGCGAATTCCTCGAGGTTGAGCAATCTCTTAAACTTTTGGAACAAGACTCTGATGATCACCAATTTTATCTTGCTTTATTTTTTTTAGAAAAAGGAGACTATCAAAATTCTAAAATAATCTTTGAAAAACTATTAAAAAAACATTATGAAGAAGATATTTGCCATCTTAATTTGGGAGTTATGAACTTTAGGTTATGTAAGTTTGGATTAGCCATTGATCATTTTAAATTGTCTTTACAAAAAAATCCTAACAACCTAGAGGCAAAAATCCAACTGGGCCTTTGTCAACTGTCGCAATGTAATTTTGTTGAAGGTTGGTCAAATTTTTTTTTCTACCAAGAGAGAAATATTTTCAATAATAGAATTCATAACAAAATTCCAAAATGGAATGGATCTGATCTTAATAAAAAAATCTTAATCATCTTTGATCAGGGTATTGGAGATCAGATATTTTTTAGTTCTTTACTTAATCGATTAAATAAATCAAATAAATATGACTGTTTAGTCAATAAAAAACTGATTGATATTTTTAAGAACTCATTTACTAATAATTTTAATTTTTTAACTGAGACAGATAATATTAAACATAATGAATATGATTGTTATTTAAGGGCCACGGAATTAGGAAATCTTTTTATAACAAAAAAATCAGATTTAAAAAAACAACAAAAGTATTTAACTGCCAGTAGTCCTGCATTATTTAATGAAAAACCCATTGGTCTATCGTGGTACAGCAATAATGAACTTATTGGTAAGAGAAAATCTATCGAATTAGACACGCTTATTTTAAACCTTAAAGAAAAATCCAAGTTTTTTATTAGTTTGCAGTACGGTGATTTTAATGAGGACATTAATAAGGTTGGTAAAAAATATGGGGTTCATTTCATCAATACGCATGAAAACGATCATTTTAATGATATCAGTGGCCTAGCTAACCTGATCATGGGTTGCCGAGAGGTATACAGCATCAGCAACACGACCGCCCACTTAGCGGGGGCTTTAGGTGTTCATGTGAATTTAATGCTTCCCTTTAATCATTCATCCAATACATGGTATTGGTTTTCGGATAATCATAAATCTTTGTGGTATCCAAGTATCAAGACTTTTGAAGCAGATAAGCTTCAAGATCTATCAACCGCTTTAGACAAAATAAAAAAAGCCCCTCATGAGAGGGGCTTTTAAAAACAACGTTTTCTTTAAGATAAAATCTTAGAAGAATAAAATTGCACCTAGAGATATGTTGTCTGATTCATTTTTCTCACCACCTTGAGCGTTAGACTCCATGCGGTTATATTCAGCAACTAGGTTTAAGTGCTTAGTTAATGGATGGTACGCACCCACTGTGATACGTTTGTTTTCTTCAACTAATGAAGCATTATCTTCACCGCTAGCTAAGTCAAGGTTAGATACACCGTATGCAACACCAAGTTTAGTACCTGATGGAATTACGTATGTAGCTTGAACATAGCCACCGTCAGCTTCACGCTCAGCGCCAGCTGTTGTGTTACCGTATAAACCGTAAGCAATAATACCTGCAGCGTCACCATCATAGTAGTAAGCTGTTAGGCCTGCGTTACCGAAGTTAAAGTTAACACCAATATCGATTGCTTCACGGTCAACTTCTGCAGTTGTTGAAGTTTGAGCCTTGTAAGAAGCTCCTGATACCCAAACTTTACCAGCGTCAAATGCGTATTGAAGTTGAGCTTCAAGACCGAAACGATCTTGGTAGTAAGTTGAGTTTAGTGCACCTTGGTTAGGGTTCATAAGACCTACAGTAGCTGTAAAGCCATTGAAGTTAGGTGTTGTATATGAAATTTGACCTTTCCATGCTGGGTAGATGTAACCAGAACCGATACCACCTAAAGTAGTCATCGCACCTGATCGGTTACCAGCGTTTGGTGTACCGAAACCAGAAGCACCAACACCAAGAAGTGTCATATCGCTAAGAATAGCGTTACCAGCAAAGATACCTAAATCTTTACCCATCTTAACAGTACCCCATGATTTATCACCAAAGGTTAAAAACGCTTGACGCCATTTAGCACCTTGAACGTCACCAGAACCACTGTTATCAGAAACGTTTGGTTGCATAGAAATAGTGAAAGATACGTCTAAGTCGTTTTGACGAGTTGTACCAGTGAAACCTAACCAAGCTGGTAAAAGACCAGTGTTGATAGATTGTGATGCATCTTCACCAGCAGCATCTTCTTTACCAGCGATACCACCAGTAACAGTCTTATCAGCTGTATCATCAAAATTATGGAAAGTTGCGTATACGTTAACGTTACCGTTAACATCTAAAGTCCACTCACCAGCTGGGATAACAATACCCGCGTTAGCTGTTGTTGAACCTAAAACTAAAGCAGCAGATGATACTGCAGCAGCAATTTTCTTGTTCATGTTAAATCTCCTAAATATTTAAAATAACTACCTATCTATTGATAGGATCGTTAGGCATATTATTAAACCTATCACCTGATAAATCAATTATTTTGTTACTTTTTTATCAAAAAATATGACAATTGTTGTATAAAAACAACAAAATAACCTATATTGCATTAGTAGCGCTGCATTGCCTGGCATAGCGATCGGTCATGCCAGCTATATAATCAGCTACAGCCCTCTCTTCGCAATCTGTATTCTTTAAAAAAGTTGAGGGAATCAAATCGAAATGTTCACAATAAAAATTAAATAATCTTTTGATAGTCTCTTCTGCCTCAAAAGACATTTTAATAATTCGTGGGTGGCAATATAAATGGTTGGTTGAAAAGAGTTTGATTTCTTTGAGGTGTTTTGCCATTGTTTCTGAAAAACGAACAATTCGAGGGCTCTCTCGAACTTCATCTACACTTTTTGGCTTAAATTCTTGAAGATACATCATTGTTTCTTTACACAAATCATCAATGATTGAATGCATCATTCTTCTAATGGTCTCATTTAAAAGCTTATCGTCAGATAATTCCTCGAAATCACTTTCCACTTGTGAGGCATAGTGCTCAAACAGCATCAGTTCTTTGAGTTCAGCAAGGTTTAATATACCTGACCTAAACCCATCATCGAGGTCATGGTGTAAATAGGCAATCTCGTCAGCGAGATTAACAATTTGAGCTTCTAAGGATGGCTGCTTTTTATTCAAAAATCTAAGTCCAATGTCACCTAATTTTTTAGCATTCTTTAAAGAACAATGTTTTAAAATACCCTCTCGCACCTCAAAAGTTAGATTTAATCCATCAAAAGAGGCATACCTCTTTTCAAGTTGATCCACAATACGTAAAGATTGTAGGTTATGCTCAAAGCCTCCGTGCATTTGCATACAGAAATTTAAGGCATCCTGCCCTGCATGACCGAATGGTGTATGGCCTAAGTCATGGGCTAAGGCTACAGCCTCACATAAATCCTCGTGGCAATTCAGTGTTCTAGCAACAGCCCTAGCGATTTGAGAAACCTCTAAACTATGAGTTAAACGACTTCGAAACATGTCACCCTCATGATTGACAAAGACTTGCGTTTTGTATTGCAGCCTTCGAAAGGAAGCGGAATGAATTATGCGGTCCCTATCTCTTTGGAAATCATTTCTTGATTGTGATTGCAGTTCTTTGTAAATTCTTCCTTGTGATTTGACCGGATTGGATGCATAAGAGGCTAAATTCATCTTAAAAAATTTTAGTATTTATGGTTTTTTCCAAAACCTTCATATCATAATCTTCGGTCTGAAAAGCTTCTCCCAGGCTTCTTAAAAGAATAAGGCTTATTTTGCCATTTTTATTTTTTTTATCTGAAGCCATCAAATCTAAAAATTGGTCTTGACTCAAATCCGGAGGATTAATTGGCAAATTAGCTGCTTTAAGAATATTTTTTATACGAGTAAAATCTTGTTCCTCAATAAAGCCTAATTGCATTGACATATGTGAGGCCATAATCATTCCTGCAGCAACAGCCTGACCATGGAGCCATTTGCCATAACCCAAGGCTGTTTCAATCGCATGCCCAAAAGTATGGCCCAAATTAAGAGTGGCTCTAATACCTTTTTCAGTCTCAAACTCATCTTCAGTAACGACAGCTGCTTTATTATTACAGGATCTTGTAATGGCCTCGATTAAAGAATCTGGATGTTTTTTTAATAAATTATTCACATTTTGTTCGAGCCATTCAAAAAAAATAGGATCTCTAATCAATCCATACTTTATTACCTCAGCTAATCCGGCTGATAATTCAATATCGGGTAGGCTCTCTAAACAATCAACATCAATAATCACTCTTTTTGGCTGATAAAAGGCTCCAATCATATTTTTTCCCAACCTATGATTAATACCCGTTTTCCCGCCAACGGATGAATCAACTTGAGATAAAAGTGTTGTTGGTACCTGAATAAAATCAATACCACGCATATAAGTGGCAGCGGCATAACCCGTAATATCTCCGACCACGCCACCTCCAAGCGCAATTAATATAGAATCACGCCCATACTTATTATTTAATAAAGCTTCATAAATAATATCTAAGCTATCTTGGTTCTTAAACTCTTCGCCATCTTTTAGAACAATTTCAATTATCGATGTTGCGTCACTTAGACTCTTTCTCAATTTTTTTAAATAAAGTGGGCCAACGGTTTCATTTGTGATGATTGCAACATTCTTTTTAGAGACATATTGAATAAATAAATCTTTTTTTGAAAGTAGCCCTCTGCCAGAACAGATATCATAACTTCTATCACCAAGACTAATTCTAATAGTTTCCATTTATTTTAATAATCCCAAAATTTCATTTTTAATATCTCTTATTTTTTTGTTCTTTGTTTCTATTATATAGTTTGCAACAGACATATATAGAGGATCCCTATCCCTAAAGAGCTCATTGAATTTTTCAGCTAAATTAACATTTTGAATCAAAGGTCTGGTCTTATCATCTTTTAATCTTGAAACCAAGTCTTGAATGTTTGACCTTAAATACACCACAGTACCAATCTGTTTTAATAGTTTCCTATTTTCCTTGCTTAAAACAATACCACCACCTGTAGCAATCACCTTTTTTTTACTATTAATTAAATCTCTAAGTAAATGATATTCCCTTAATCTAAACCCCTCTTCCCCTTCTAACTCAAAAATTGTTGAAATATTAACGCCCGTTTTAATTTCAATAGCTTGATCAGTATCTAAAAAATCTCTTTCTAAGGTCTTGCTAATTTGTTTCCCAACTGTGGTTTTTCCAGAACCCATCAAACCTACAAAAATAATATTTTTATTTTCTTCCATAAAATTAAGCAAAAAAATTTTAGATATAAAACTGAAGCCTCTATAATAACCCTATATATAATTTTAGATAACACTGCTCTCAGAATAGATGTTTTCATCATTTAAAAATTTTCTTTTTCTTTCATTTATTGCCTCCATTTCAGCCTTAGCATTAGTTTTCTTTATGGTGGCTTTAATATATCCAACCCTTCCAGAAGTCAAACATCTTGAAGAGTATCGTCCTAAGCAACCTCTACAAGTTTTCACTAAGGATGGTTCTTTGATATCTGAGTTTGGGGAGGAACGGAGAGAATATATTCCAATTAAAAAAGTACCTCAAAAGATGATTAATGCCATTCTTGCAATTGAAGATCGTCGTTTTTTTGAACACCCTGGCATTGATATGATTGGAATCGCTAGAGCAGCTCTAAGAAATATTACTGGCCAATCAAGCGAAGGAGCAAGTACTATAACCATGCAGGTTGCTAGAAACTTTTTTTTATCCTCAGAAAAAACATTAAAAAGAAAAATTAATGAAGTTCTTTTGGCTATAAAAATTGAGAAAAATTTAACAAAAGAGGAAATACTAGAGCTTTATATCAATCAGATATATTTAGGTCAAAGATCCTTTGGATTTGTTGCAGCTGCAAATACCTATTTTGATAAAAATTTAGAGGAAATAAATTTAGCAGAAACCGCATTGCTAGCAGGGTTGCCCAAAGCGCCAAGCAAATATAATCCCTTTAGAAATCCTGATGACTCAATTAGCCGCCAGCATGCTGTTTTAAAAAGTATGTTAAGGCATGGCTTTATTGATAAACCAACTTACCTTCTCGCACTTGAAGAACCAATACATTTAAGAGAGTCTTTTACCAAACGAGAAGTGAAAGCAGATTACGTTGCAGAAATGGTTCGTAAAACATTGTTTGAGGAGTTTGGAGAAAAAATATATACGAGTGGCCTAAAGGTTTACACAACGATACAAGATAAAAATCAAAAATATGCCAACCTTGCCGTTCAAAATGGATTGATCAACTACACATCAAGGCACCCTATCAACCAACCCGAAGCAAACTTTGATTTATCAGATGAAAAACTAAAAGATGAAAAAAATCGTAAAGAATATTTAGTTAAAAAATTAAGAATGTTGCCTACTTACGGTGACTTTATTCCAGGTGTTGTTATTGATATGCAACCATTAAAAGTTAAAGCTCTTTTAAAAAATGGAGAAATAATTAATGTTTATAAAAAAGGATTGGAGCTTTTAAGAGATGATCTCAACATTGAAGATCCAAAACTGAAAATAATTAAAATTGGGACGGTATTAAGATTTGTCAAAAATAGAGGTTATTGGGTTGCTACTCAATTGCCCGAAGTGGAGAGCTCCCTAGTTTCTCTTGATCCTCAAACAGGGGCAGTACTTGCACTTGTTGGTGGTTTTGATTTTTATAAAAATAAATATAACCATGTAACCCAAGCTGAAAGGCAGCCAGGATCTGTTTTTAAACCTTTTATTTATTCTGCCGCCCTAGAAAAAGGTATTAATGCAGCATCGCTTGTCAATGATGCTTACCTATACATTACAGCTAAAGAGCTCGGGGCTAATGAAAATTGGGAGCCCCAAAACTATAATGAAAAATTTTCGGGTCCAATCAGACTCAGAGACGGTCTAGCATTGTCAAAAAACCTTGTAGCTATTCGCGTGCTTAAAAATATAGGTACAAATTTTGCTCAAGATTACATTACTCGTTTTGGATTTGATCCCAAGAAACATCCACCCTATCTTTCGATGGCCCTAGGAGTTGGTCAAGCCACTCCCCTAGAAGTTGCCTCAGCGTATGCAGTATTTGCAAATGGTGGTTACCTCAAGAAACCATACTTCATTGAAAAAATTATTGATAGTAAAGGAAGAAAAGTTAAACAAAGCACCGCTCTATTTAACGAGGAAACCCCTCGGGTAATTGACCCAAGAAACGCCTTTGTCATTACAGATATGCTCAAAGAAGTAATAAACTCTGGAACCGCAAAAAAGGCAAAGAGATTAAAGCGGAGCGATATCGCCGGTAAAACTGGAACAACGAATGATCAATATGACGCATGGTTCGCAGGCTACAATCCAGATATCGTTACTATTACGTGGGTTGGTTTTGACCAACCTAAACCCTTAGGTAAATTTGAAACAGGATCTAGAGCGGCATTGCCTATATGGATTGATTACATGGAGCCTATTCTCAACCAATACCCAATAAGATTTATGGTTGAGCCTGAAGGTATTATGCCGGTTAAAATTAGAAAAAAAGATGGTGTTGTTGCGCTTCCCGAGGAAGAAGGCATATATGAATATTTTTATGAAGAGTTTTTACCTCAAAGCAATGCTTACTATTTGATCAATTGATGGGTAAAGAAAATACTAAACATATTAAGCTTGCCATAGCATCTAAAGCTGCGGAACTGATTTCTCAAGAAGGAATACGTGACTATCATTTTGCAAAAAAAAAGGCTGCCAAATATCTTGGATTTAGTGAGAAAGAAGTTCTGCCATCAAATTATGAAATTGATAAAGAGCTTATACTTTTCAAAAATCTTTATCAAAAAGTTGATCATGACTTAGTGCAAAATTTAAAAAAAGAGGCTCTGAAAATTATGATACTTTTTGAGCGCTATAAACCTTTTTTATCAAATCAATTTTTAGAGGGCATTATTACAAAATACCCAATTATAGAGATTAATTTATTTACAGATGATATTAAAGAAATCGAGTATATTCTGCTCAATCAAAATATTCATTTTGAAATTATTGATGTCAATATACATAAAAAAAACGCTTCAAAAACTCTAAGTATTTACAAAATTGATGGTTATGAATTTCCAATTGAACTTAAAATTTTTGATACCAATGAAGTTAAAATACAAAACAAACAAATTTTAAAGGCAAGAGGTTTTAGTCTTAAAGAATTGGAGGAGTTTGATCCTAACGATGTTGCTGAAGAATTCTAGCAGCCTGTATCGCAAAATAAGTTAGTATGGCATCTGCTCCGGCGCGCTTAAATGCGAGCAGAGATTCCATAATAATTTTATCTTCATCAAGCCATTTTTTTTCACTAGCAGCTTTGATCATTGCATATTCACCACTAACCTGATAAACGAAAGTAGGTTTAGAAAAAGCTTCTTTAACTCTGAATACAATATCTAAATATGGCATTCCTGGCTTCACCATGACAAAATCAGCACCCTCATCAATATCCAGCTGTACCTCATGTAATGCCTCATCGCCATTAGCAGGATCCATCTGATAAGTCTCTTTAGATGCTGAGCCTAAAGATACTGATGAACCAATAGCCTCTCTAAACGGGCCATAAAAAGAAGAGGCATATTTTGCTGAATAAGCCAATATTTTAATATCAATAAATTTATGTTCTTCAAGAGCCTCGCGAATTTTAGCAACTCGTCCATCCATCATATCCGACGGGGCTACTACATCACAACCCGCTCTTGCATGAGAAAGTGCCTGTTTAACTAAAACCTCAACTGTTTCATCATTCAAAATTTTATTATTTGAATCTATAAGGCCATCTTGCCCATGGCTTGTATAAGGATCCAAAGCAACATCCGAAATAATGCCAAGATTGGGTAATTGTTTTTTTAATTCCTTAATAGCTCTGGGTATTAGCCCATGGTCGTTAAAAGCTTCAGATGCATCCTCTGATTTTAATTGCTTATCAATCACAGGAAATAAAGCAATTGCTTGAATTCCCAGCTCATAACATTCTTTTGCTTCTTGAATAAGATTATCTATGCTTAACCTAAAAATTCCTGGCATAGATAAGATAGGCTGTTTAATATTTTGACCCTCAGTTACAAAAATCGGGTAAATGAGATCTTCAATCATCAATCTATTTTCCCTTACCAAACTTCTAGAGAAAGGATTATTTCTGATACGTCTAGGTCTTTTTTTTAATGTCATGATTAACCTAAAAAATTATTTAAAGAATTGCCTGGGTCTTCATCTCTCATAAAGGCCTCTCCAATTAAAAAAGTAAAAATACCATGATCATTCATTAATTTTAAATCATCATGATTAAATATTCCGGACTCTGTAATGACAATTCTATCTTGAGGAATTTCTTTTTTTAAATCAAATGTGGTATCCAAGGAGACATTAAATGTTTTTAGGTTTCTATTATTAATACCGATCAGCTGAGTCTTTAATTGCAAAGCATTATCTAGTTCCTCTAAATTATGAGATTCAACTAATACATTCATATTAAGAGTGCTTGCAATCTCCTCAAATTCTTTCATTTGGCCTAATTCAAGCGCAGCAGCAATTAAAAGTATGCAATCTGCACCAGCTGATTTAGATTCATAAATTTGATAGGGATCAATAATAAAATCTTTTCTGAGAACAGGTAATTGGCAAGCAGCTTTTACCTCTTTTATGTAACCAAGCTCACCTTGAAAGTAATCCACATCGGTCAGAACTGATAAACAAGCGGCTCCGCCATCTTCATAAGATTTTGCAATAAGTGAGGGATTAAAATTTGATCTTATAACACCTTTTGAGGGACTTGCTTTTTTAATCTCAGCAATCACGGCAGAAAGCTTTTTTTCATGCTTGGAAATAATTGCACTTAAAAAATCTCTTTCGTCATTAACTAAATTAATTTCTGACTCAAGGTCTTTGATTGATTTTATCGATTTAGCTTTTTTTACTTCATCCGATTTTGTTTGTAAAATTTTATCTAAAATATCAGACATGAGAATTAACAATAAGCTCCTCTAATTTATGTCTTGCATCACCAGTATCAATCATTTTTTCAGCCAAAGGTAAGCCTTTTTCAATACTCTCGGCAAGTCCTGAGACATAAATTGCTGCGCCCGCATTCAGGACAGAAATATCTCTCGCAGCACCTCTTTCGCCATCCAAAATAGCTAGTATTTTTTGTTTTGACTCTTCAACATTTTTAACAGTAATATTAGTCATAGAACCATTCTTTAAACCAAAATCATTGGGTGAAATTTCATACTGACTTATTTGATTATCTTTGAGTTCAGCAACTGTAGTTTTACCTGTGATCGAAATCTCATCCATACCATCCTCACCATGAACAACTAGTACATGTTTACTGCCAAGTTTTTGCAAAACCTCCGCGAAAACTATGCACAAGTCTTTACTAAACACACCGATAACCTGCCTTTGAGCTCCTGCTGGATTAGTTAAAGGGCCCAACATATTAAAAATTGTCCTGACCCCCAATCCCTTTCTAACAGGAGCCACATATTTCATGGCTGGATGGTAGTTTGGTGCAAACATAAAACCAATGCCAATCTTATTGACAAGTTTGGATAAATTTTCAAAACCCAAATTAACATTAACACCCAACGACTCTAAAACATCCGCACTACCGCATTTGGATGAAACAGACCTACCGCCATGCTTTGCAACAATCGCACCTGCAGATGCTGCAATAATTGATGAGAGTGTTGAAACATTAAAAGTCTGGAGGCTGTCACCTCCTGTCCCACATGTATCAATTAAATGAGTCGAACTATCAATCACTACTTTATTAGAAAATTTTCTCATGACCTCTGCTGCAGAAGCTATTTCATCGATTGATTCGCCCTTCACTCTCAAAGCAATCATGAAGGCTGCAATCTGCATGTCAGAAAGTTGTCCAGTCATAATTGCCTCCATCATTGAAGACATGTCAAGCTGAGACAGATTCTCATGGCTTAAAATTTTATCCAATAATAAATTAAAATTATTCATAATTTTTTAAAAAATTATTGAGCAAATCATGACCATGCTCTGTAAGAATAGATTCGGGATGAAATTGAACACCTTCCAAAGGAAGCTCTTTATGCTTGACGCCCATGATCTCATCATCATCCGTCCATGCGGTAATCTCTAACTCTTCTGGGCATGAAACTTTTTCAATGACTAATGAATGATACCTTGTAGCAATAAATGGATTTTTAAGATTTCTAAAAACACCTTTATTTATATGATGAATCTCTGAGGTCTTTCCGTGCATAATTGTTTTTGCATGCATAATTTTTCCACCTAAAGCTTGACCAATTGTTTGATGTCCTAAACACACCCCTAGAATGGGTACTTTTCCTTTAAGCTCATGCACAACATCGAGAGAGATTCCAGCCTCATTGGGTGTACATGGGCCCGGTGATAAAACAATATATTTTGGATTTAAACTTTTAATCTTTTCCAAATCAATTTGATCATTTCTATAAACCTCTACTTCTTGACCAAGTTCTGCGAGGTATTGAACAAGGTTATAGGTAAATGAATCGTAATTATCAATCATTAATAGCATTATTGTTTTTCCAAACCAGTTTTAACTAATTCAACCGCCCTTAAAATGGCACGAGCCTTATTTTTTGTTTCATCCCACTCATTTTGAGGTATGGAATCAGCAACAACGCCTGCACCTGCTTGTACATATAAAAAATTATCTTTAATGACTGCCGTTCTAATTGCAATCGCTACATCCATGTCGCCATTAAAACCCAAATAACCCACCGCTCCTGCATACACGCCTCGCTTAGAGGATTCAAGTTCATTGATAATCTCCATGGCTCTCACTTTGGGAGCGCCACTTACCGTGCCTGCAGGAAAGGTTGCCTTAAGAACATCCATAGCGGATAAATTCTCTCGCAACAAACCCTCAACATTTGAAACAATATGCATAACATGAGAGTAACGCTCAATCATCATATTGTCTGTGACATTCACTGACCCTGCTCTCGAGACTCTTCCAATATCATTTCGACCCAAGTCCATCAATTGAACATGCTCTGCTAATTCCTTTGGGTCAGAAAGTAAATCTTTTTCCAGTGCTATATCTGATGCTTCATCTTTGCCGCGCGGTCTAGTTCCAGCTATCGGTCTAACTGTTACTTTTTTATTTTCAAGCCTTACAAGAATTTCTGGTGATGCTCCCACCACAAAATGATCTTCCATATGATAAAAAAACATGTAAGGGGAAGGATTTAAGCTTCTCAAAGACCTATATAAACTGAGCGGATTATATTTAAAAGGCTGGCTCATTCTTTGAGACAAAACAACCTGCATGACATCACCTTCATAAATATAGTTTTTTATCTTATCAACAGCTTGTTTGTAATGATTCTCTCCAAACTCAGATACTGGCTCAGAATGATCAAAATTAAACTCATCATTAATATCAATTCCTTTTGATAATTTAGCTAATAGAACATCAATTTTTTTTAAGGCATTTTCATAGGCATTATCAAGGCTGGGGTCGATATAATTGACTATAAAAAGTTTACCCGAAACGTTATCAATCACTATCACTTCATCTGAAAGCATCAAGAGCACATCTGGTAAATCAAGCTTATCTTCCAAATAATTTTTAGCGAGTTTAGGCTCAATGTATTGTATGGTCTCATAACCAAAATATCCTGCTAAACCGCCAGAATACCTCGGTAAATAAACATCTTCGGGAATTTTAAATGATTTAAGGTAGCTATCTATATAGTCCAATGGGTTTTCATGTTCAATTTTTTCAATCAATTTTTGATTATAAAAAATAGAAATATCATGCCCCTTGATTTTAAAAACTTTTTTTGACGGTAAACCAATTATTGAATATCGGCCAAAGCGCTCTCCGCCTTCAACTGACTCAAGTAAATAACTGTAGGGCAAATTAGCAAGTTTTGCATAGACGGATAGGGGGGTATCAAGATCGGCGAGACTTTCAAAGACGATAGGGATTCGATTAAAACCCTTACTTTTATAATCTTCAAATTGCTTTTTTGAAATTGAGGCAGACATTTTATTGAGCTAAAGAGGTTAATTCAGATATATTTTGTATAGCAAAATCTACTTTTTGAGACACAATAGATTCACCGTATTGATAACCATAGGGAACCGTAGCAACAAAACTGCCGGCATCAAAAGCTGAGTCAATATCATTGCATGAATCACCAACCATAATAGCTTCCGAAGGTTGAATTCCTAAATTTTTAGAAGCCAATTGAATGGGTTCAGGATGAGGTTTTTTATGCACAACGTCGTCACCAGAAATAATACAGTCCATAATCTTATCTAATCCATGAAAACTTAAAATTTTATCTGTAAAAATTTTGGGTTTATTGGTGACACATGCCAATAATATTCCTTGATTTTTGAGTGAAGTAAGGGTATCAATGACTCCCCCATAGGGCTGACTTTTGTCTGCCAATTGAAAATAAAAATCATGAAAAAGATCTTGGCCGCTTTCAAAATCATTTTGATCATTTCCACCGGCTGCGAGAATTGACTTTCTAATTAAATTATCAGCACCGCGGCCGATAAATGATTTTATTTCATCTTGATCTATACGAGATAAACCTAATTCATCTAACATTATTTGAACCGCCTCTACCAGCTCTGGAGCGGTATCAAACAAGGTGCCATCGAGATCAAAAAAAATAGCCTTAGTATTTTTAATATTTTTCAAATTCACACACTGGCTAAAGATTCTCTTAGCAATTTCACAACTGAGTCATAACGATTAGGGTCAGAATCTTTACCTGCTCCAAAGATTGCAGAGCCTGCAACAAAAGTATCTGCACCAGCCTTTGCTATTTCTGCAATATTGTTTGGATTAACACCACCATCAATCTCGAGCCATATTTCACGACCAGTTTTTTGAGTGTAATCATCAATTTTTTTTCTAGCTTCAGATAATTTCTTTAACATCTCAGGAATAAATTTTTGACCTCCAAATCCAGGGTTCACTGACATTAAAAGTACCATGTCAATCTTATCCATCACATAATCAAGATAATCAAGGGGGGTCGCTGGATTAAAAACCAGTCCAGACTTACAGCCAAGGTCTCGAACAAGGGATAAACTTCTATCTATATGTTCTGACCCTTCTGGGTGAAAAGTAATAATGTCAGCTCCCGCCTCAGCAAAATCAGGAATAATCCTATCGACAGGCTTGACCATAAGATGAACATCAATAATTGCATCTGTCAGTGGTCGAATAGCCTTACATACCAATGGCCCAATAGTTAAGTTTGGAACATAGTGATTATCCATAACATCAAAATGGACAATATCTGTCCCAGAGGCAATAACGTCTTTAATTTCTTGACCAAGTTTTGCAAAATCTGCTGATAGTATGCTTGGTGCAATACGATAGGTTTTATCCATAATTTTATTGTTCCCAAATATTTATAAAAGAATATATTGTAAAATGTGCATTTTAACCTTTTTTATCAGATTACATAAGGCTTAGACGCCCTTTAAACAATGCAAATTCAGCTTCTTGGAATTAATCATAAAACCGCACCATTAAACGTTCGGGAAAAATTTGTTTTTTCTGGAGACATCGTCACGCAAGCCCTAATTGATTTTAAAAATGAAGTTGCATCAGAGGTATGCATTCTATCAACCTGTAACCGCACAGAAATTTATTTTAATAACTCAAAAAAAGAAAAAGTTATCCAATGGCTCGCTAAGTTTCATGGATTTAAATTATCAGAAATCAAAAAACATATTTACCATTACGATAAATATGAAGCTTTCCAGCATGCATGTCGAGTAGCATCAGGCATTGACAGTATGATCTTAGGTGAAACCCAGATATTAGGGCAAATGAAACATGCCCTAAAACACTCTGAATATACTGGTGTCATGGGAAAAAATTTATCAATATTTTTTCAAAAAATTTTTGAGACTGCAAAGAAAGTTCGATCACAAACTAAGATAGGTGCCAGTAGCACTTCAATTGCGTCGGTAATTCTGCAGCTTACCAAAAAAATATTTGGGCAATTAAATAGTACTAAAATTTTATTCATTGGCGCAGGTGAGATGACTGAATTATGCACAAAATATTTTGTTACACATGATGCCAAAAAAATAACCATCGCTAATAGATCTTTGAAAAACGGTGCCGCATTGGCAAAAAAAGTCGGAGCAGAAAGTATTTTAATTGGTGATATTAATGACTCTATCCAGGAATTTGATGTTGTTATTAGCTCGACCAGCAGTCAACTTCCCATCATAGGCCTAGGCTTAATTGAGAAAGCCCTAAAATTTAGAAAACACAAACCTATGCTATTGATTGATTTAGCCATACCCAGAGATATTGAAGAGGAAGCTGGACAGCTTAATGATGTTTTCTTGTATACCTTTGATAACTTGGCTGAGATTACTCAACAAGGTTTGAAAAATAGAGCGCAAGAAGTTCAAAAGTCAGAATTAATTATCGAAAGAAATCGATTGGAATTTGAAAGTAGTTTAAATCGAAAAATAATTTCACCACAAATTAAAGAATTAAGTGCCTTATTCGAAAAA
>Ga0222714_10001698_pt1 | contig 24533 bp, 23 predicted proteins | sample C33_3DmetaG_FD_165048 | JGI IMG/M metagenome (GOLD analysis project Ga0222714, IMG submission 165048) | Estuarine water microbial communities from San Francisco Bay, California, United States - C33_3D | ecosystem: Environmental > Aquatic > Marine > Unclassified | place: USA: California...
GCGGTTATCCGGCGGTATGGATCCGTTTCGGCGGGGTGCGCGGCAAGGGCTGGCTGCGCAAGCTGGTACTGCCAGCTGCCCTGCTGGTCGCGTTCTGGCAGAGCGCGCTGGCGATATTCCGCCACCGACCAGACGTGGTGCTCGGCATGGGCGGTTACGCGGCGTTTCCCGGTGGCATGATGGCGGCGCTGCTCGGCAAGCCGCTTGTCATCCACGAGCAGAATGCCGTGCCCGGGATGGCCAACCGCGTGCTGGCCGGGGTCGCGGACCGCGTGCTCGCGGCGTTTCCCGATGCTTTCAGCGGGCGGGTCGACGTGATCTGGTCGGGCAATCCGGTGCGCGAAGATATCGTCAGGCTCGCCCCGCCGGAAGCGCGTTTTTCCGGCCGCAGCGGACCGCTGCGCGTGTTCATCGTCGGCGGCAGCCTCGGCGCCCGGGCCCTGAACGAAATCGTGCCGCAGGCGCTGGCATTGCTCGCGGTCGCGGAGCGGCCGCTGGTCGCCCACCAGGCCGGCGCCGCCCACGCGGATGAGCTGCGCCGCACCTACCGCGAACTCGGCGTCGATGCCGAGGTGCTCGCGTTCATTGATGACATGGCCAGCCGTTACGGCGAGGCCGACCTGATCATTTCCAGGGCGGGCGCGACCACCGTCACCGAACTCGCGGTGGCCGGTGTCGGCAGCATCCTGGTTCCGTTTCCGCATGCGGTGGACGATCACCAGACGCGCAACGCGCGCTACCTCGCGGACCACGGCGCTGCGCTGCTGATGCCGCAGACCGAGCTGTCGCCGCAATCGCTTGCAGCAATGCTGCGCGGCTTGACGCGCGCGAAACTGGTGGAGATGGCGCGTGCCGCGCGTGCGCTGGGCAAGCCGGATGCGGCGCAGAAGGTCGCCGCAATGTGTACGGAGCTGGCGCCGGCATGAGACCGAATCAATGAGACACAAGGTCAGACAGGTGCATTTCGTGGGTATCGGCGGCGCCGGCATGAGCGGCATCGCCGAGGTGCTGCTCAACCTCGGTTACGCGGTCAGCGGCTCCGACCTGAACGAAAGCAATGCGACGCGCCGCCTTGCCGGACTCGGCGCGCAGGTTTTCGTGGGACACGCAGCAGAACATGTCAGCGCCGCAGACGTCGTGGTGACATCCAGTGCAGTCAAGGCCGATAACCCGGAAGTTCTCGCCGCGCGTGCCCGCCAGGTACCGGTGGTGCCGCGCGCGTTGATGCTGGCTGAACTGATGCGGTTGAAGCAGGGCATCGCAGTAGCGGGCACCCATGGCAAGACCACCACCACCAGCCTCGCCGCAAGCGTGCTGGCCGAGGGCGGGCTGGATCCCACATTCGTCATCGGCGGCCGCCTGGAGAGCGCCGGGGCGCATGCACGGCTCGGCGCCGGCGAGTTCATAGTCGCCGAGGCCGATGAATCCGATGCGTCGTTCCTGCATCTGCAGCCCGTGATTTCCGTGGTCACCAACATTGATGCCGACCACATGGAAACCTACGACCATTCGATGGACAGGCTGAAGCAGGCGTTTGTCGATTTCGTCGAGCGCTTGCCGTTCTACGGGGTGGCGGTGCTGTGCAATGACGACGCCAACGTGCGCGCGATCATGCCGCGCCTGACCCGGACCATGGTCACCTACGGCATTGGCGAGGGCTCGCAGATCCGCGCCAGTGCGGTCGTCGCGGACGCGGGGCGGATGCGGTTTCGCGTGCAGCGCAAGAACGGGAAACGTCTGCCGGATCTCGACATCGCACTCAATCTGCCGGGTATCCACAACGTGCAGAACGCGCTGGCTGCAATCGCGGTCGGCATGGAAGTCGGCGTCGCCGACGAAAAAATCGTCAAGGCGCTGGCGGAATTCAAGGGCGTGGGACGGCGTTTCCAGCGCCATGGCGCGGTTCGGCTCGCCGGCGGCGGCACTTACGACCTGATCGACGACTACGGACACCATCCGGTGGAGATGGCGGCGACGATTGCTGCGACGCGCGGCGCTTTCCCCGGGCGGCGCCTGGTGCTGGCGTTCCAGCCGCACCGTTATACGCGGACCCGCGACTGCTTTGAGGATTTCGCGCGCGTGCTGTCCACCGTCGATGCCCTGCTGCTGACCGAGGTCTATCCCGCGGGCGAGGCGCCGATCGTGGCGGCGGACGGCCGTGCACTTGCGCGAGCGGTGCGCGTGCTCGGCAAGGTGGAGCCGGTGTTTGTCGAACAGGTGGCCGATTTGCCCCAGTGCATCAGCAGCACGGTTCGCGACGGCGATGTCGTGCTGGCGATGGGTGCGGGCTCGATCGGCAGTGTCGCCGGCAGGCTGGCGCAGGGCGGCGCATGAGCGCAGGGCTGACATGAACATGAGTGAACAGGACCAGATAGCCGGTCACGGACTGCGCGGCAAACTTACCCGCGACGAGCCGATGGCGCGGCACGTCAGTTGGCGGGCCGGTGGTCTCGCGCGCCGAGCCTATGCGCCGACCGATCTGAAAGACATGGCGCTGTTCCTTCGCGGTTTGCCGGATGGCGAGCCGGTCCTGTTCGCAGGTCTCGGCAGTAATCTGCTGGTGCGCGACGGCGGGTTTGCGGGCACGGTGATTTTCACGCACTGGGCGCTGCGCGAACTGCGGCTCATGGGCAGCGACAGTTCCGGCGGCACGATCAGGGTGCAATCCGGAGTGGCCTGCCCGAAGGTGGCGCGCACGGCGGCCCTTAACGAATTGGCCGGCGCCGAATTTCTTGCCGGCATACCCGGCACCATCGGAGGGGCGTTGGCGATGAATGCCGGCTGCTACGGCGGGGAAACCTGGGACCTGGTGGAAAAGGTGGAAACCATAGACCGCGCGGGGAATCTGCGGACACGCACGCCGCAGCATTACCACATCGCCTATCGCAGCGTCGTGCCGCGCTGCCGCCAGCTGTCGAGCGTACCCGGCGGTGAAGAATGGTTCGTGGCGGCAACTCTGCGGATGGCGCGCGGCAACGGGGCGCAATCGCGTGTGCGCATCAAGGAATTACTGGCGAAGCGCATCGCGACCCAGCCGCTGGGGATGCCCAACGCCGGGTCTGTGTTCCGAAATCCGCCGGGCGATCACGCGGCGCGGCTGATCGAGGTCTGCGGTCTGAAGGGGCGGCAGATCGGCGGTGCTTCGATTTCGGCAAAACACGCCAACTTCATCATCAACAACGGCGGTGCCAGCGCGGCCGATATCGAATCCCTGATCGAACTGGTTCAGCAGACCGTGCAGCAGGAATCAGGCGTTCATCTCGAGCGCGAAGTACGCATCGTCGGAGTGCGGGCATGAGCGGTTTCGGGAAAATCGCGGTTCTGATGGGCGGCCGCAGCGCGGAGCGGGAGGTGTCGCTGATGAGTGGCGGCAAGGTGCTCGAGGTACTGCGCGCAGCGGGCCTCGACGCGCATGCGTTTGATCCTGCCGAAAAAGAAGTTTTCGAACTCAAGCGCGAGGGCTACAGCCGCGTGTTCATCGCCCTGCACGGGCGCTATGGCGAAGACGGCACCGTCCAGGGTGCGCTGGAATTGCTGGGGATTCCCTATACCGGCAGCGGCGTCATGGCCTCGGCTCTGGCGATGGACAAGAGGCGCACCAAGCTGGTGTGGACCGCAACGGGGATCCCGACCCCGCGCTGTGAACTGATCGATGTAGGCAGCGACTGGGCCGGCGTTGCAGCCCGCCTCGGTTTGCCCCTGATCATTAAACCCGTGCGCGAGGGATCGACCATCGGTCTGACCAAGGTGACAGCGGTCTCCGGCCTGGAGGCGGCCTACGCGCTGGCAGCTACCCATGATCCGATGGTGATGGCCGAGGAATTCGTTGCCGGCGACGAACTGACCGGCGGCTTTGTCGGGACGCAGGCGCTGCCGCTGATCCGCATCGAGGCGCCGCAGGGCAATTACGATTATCAGAACAAGTATTTCAGCGACGATACGAAATATTTCTGTCCCTGCGGGCTGCCGGATGACGAGGAGCGGCGCATCCGTGAAATGGTGATGCGCAGCGCGCAGGCGCTGGGTTGCGAGGGCTGGGGCCGCGCCGACCTGATCCGCCGGCCGGATGGCAGCGTGCACTTTCTGGAGATGAACACTTCGCCCGGCATGACCGGCCACAGCTTGGTGCCGATGGCGGCGCGTCAGGCCGGGTTGTCGTTCAGTGACCTCGTCATGCGGATACTGGAGCTCGCCCATGTGGGATAAACCCGCCGTGCTGGGCCTGCTGACCGATCTGCTGGTCGTGGCTGCGCTGCTCGGCCTGCTCTACGGGGGCGTGCTGTTTGCGGTGCGGTCGCCGGTGTTTTCGATCACCGAGGTACGGCTGGTCGCGCCGCCCGTACATGTCACCCGCGAACAGATCGAGCAGATCGTGCGGCGCGAAGTTCACGGCACATTTTTCACCCAGCCGCTGGTGCGGACGCGCAGCGCATTCGAGACCCTGCCATGGGTGCGCCGCGCCGAGGTTCGCCGTCGGTGGCCGGGCGGTCTGGACGTAACGCTGGCGGAACACCGGCCGGTCGCGCGCTGGGGAAGCGCGGCGCTGATCAACGAACAGGGCGAAGTTTTCGAGGCCGCGTACGACGGAACACTTCCGGTGTTCAACGGACCCGCTGATGCGGCCAAGGAGATGGCGATCCAGTACGACCATTTCCGGCGCAACCTTGCCATGCTTGGCAGGGCGCCTGTGCAACTCAACGTATCGCCGCGGCGTGCCTGGCAGATCAGGCTGGATGACGGCATGACGCTGGATCTGGGACGCGAACAGATCGAGGACCGGCTGCGCCGTTTCGTGGCGGCCTACCCGGCCACGCTGGCCCGCATTGCGCGGCCAGTGGACCGGGTTGATCTTCGCTATGCCAACGGATTTGCCGCGCGAGTGCCGGGATTGCCGCCTGTGGCTGCGGCCCGGCCCGGAGGCGGTGCCTAGGAATGACAGGAGCCATGAACAAGAACAGGGAAAGCAAAAAACTGGTGGTGGGCCTGGACATCGGCACATCAAAAATCGTCGCCATTGTCGCCGAGATCAAGCCCGAGGGCGGCTTCGAAATCATCGGCATGGGCAGCCATCCGTCGCGGGGGCTGAAGAAAGGCGTCGTGGTCAACATCGAAACCACGGTCAATGCGATCCAGCGCGCCCTTGAAGAAGCGGAACTGATGGCCGACTGCAAGATACGCGAGGTCTATACCGGCATCGCCGGCAATCACATCAAGAGCTTCAACTCCCAGGGCATGGTCGCGATCAAGGACAAGGAGGTCGCGCAGATGGACATCGACCGGGTGATCGAGACCGCCAAGGCGGTGCAGATTCCCAACGACCAGCAGATCCTGCACGTGCTCAACCAGGAATTCATCATCGACGGCCAGGAAGACGTGCGCGAACCGCTGGGCATGTCCGGCGTGCGGCTCGAGGTCAAGGTGCACATTGTCACCGGCGCGGTGTCGGCGGCGCAGAACATCATCAAGTGCGTGCGCCGCTGCGGGCTGGAGGTCAACGACCTGATCCTGCAGCCGCTGGCGTCGTCAGTGGCGGTGCTCTCGGAGGACGAGAAGGATCTGGGTGTCTGCCTGGTCGACATCGGCGGCGGCACCACGGACATGGCGGTATTCACCCACGGCGCGATCCGCCACACCGCGGTGATCCCGATCGCCGGCGACCAGATCACCAATGACATTGCGATGGCCCTGCGCACGCCGACCAAGGACGCCGAGGACATCAAGCAGCGTTTCGGCTGCGCACTGTCCCAGTTGGCCGATCCGCAGGAGATGGTCGACGTTCCTGGCGTCGGCGACCGCAGCTCGCGGCAACTGTCGCGCAAGACGCTGGCCGAAGTCATCGAGCCGCGCGTCGAGGAGCTCTATTCGCTGGTGCAGACCGAGCTGCGCCGCAGCGGTTATGAGGAACTGCTGTCCTCCGGCGTGGTGCTGACCGGGGGATCAAGCGCGATGCAGGGCATGGTCGAACTCGGGGAAGAGATTTTTCACATGCCGGTGCGCATCGGCATGCCGCAGTACGCGGGGGGGCTTGCCGAAGTGGTGCGCAGCACCCGCTATGCGACCGGTGTCGGGTTGCTGATTGCCGGTGTCGAGGAACACAGGCAGCGCGATGCGGCACGCATGCATGTCACCAGCTTCCAGCAGGTGGTGGAGCGGATGAAGAACTGGTTTACGGGGAATTTCTGAATGTGGCGCAGGCGACGACGTAATCACGGTTTTCGGGTGCAGGGCTTTTCAACATTACTTTGTTTTGCGGAAAAAGGAGACTCACATGATTGAACTGATTGATGCACAGGCGCAGGAAGCGGTAATCAAGGTGATCGGCGTCGGCGGTTGCGGCGGCAATGCGGTGGATCACATGATCGTGCAGGGTGTGCAGGGCGTGGAATTCATCTGCGCCAACACCGATGCCCAGGCGCTGAAAAGGAATCAGGCCAAGACCCAGCTGCAGCTGGGGGGTGAGATCACCAAGGGCCTGGGCGCGGGCGCCAACCCCGAAATCGGCCGCCAGGCCGCTCTCGAGGACCGAGAGCGGATCGCGGAGCTCATCTCGGGCGCCGACATGCTGTTCCTGACCGCCGGCATGGGCGGCGGCACCGGCACCGGCGCGGCACCGGTGGTTGCGGAAATAGCCAAGGAACTGGGCATCCTGACGGTTGCCGTGGTGACCAAGCCGTTTGCATTCGAGGGCAAACGGCAGCGGGTGGCGCAGGAAGGGCTGGATGCGCTTTCGCAGCATGTCGATTCGCTGATCGTCATCCCGAACGACAAGCTGATGCAGGTGCTGGGCAACGCCATCACCCTCGACGAGGCGTTCCGTGCCGCCAACGACGTGCTGCACGGCGCAGTGGCCGGTATCGCGGAAATCATCAGCTGTCCCGGCATGATCAACGTGGACTTTGCCGATGTGCGGACGGTGATGGCGGAAATGGGCATGGCCATGATGGGTTCGGCCAAGGCTGCCGGTACGGGGCGCGCACGCGAGGCGGCGGAGCAGGCGGTCGCCTGTCCGTTGCTGGAAGACATCAACATTTCCGATGCCCGCGGCGTGCTGGTCAATATCTCGGCCAGCAAGGGGACTTTCCAGCTCCAGGAAATGTACGATGTCATGGAGACCATCAAGGCGTTTGCCTCGGAATCGGCGACGGTCATCGTGGGCACGGTGTACGACGAAACCCTCGAGGACAGCCTGCGCGTGACCATCGTAGCCACCGGTCTGGGCAAGCCCTTGGCGCGGCAGATGGCCAAGCCGCTGGTTGTCGTCGCCCAGAAGACCGGTACCGACAATATGACCATGGATGTTGACTACAACGCGCTGGAGCAGCCGGCGGTCATCCGCCGCCGCAATCGCGATGCGACGATCAAGGCCATGCGCCAGTCCGGGGTGGAAATGCTGGATATTCCGGCATTCCTCCGCAAGCAGGCCGACTGAGGCCTGGGGGCGGGTGTTCATGGGGGTGATGGCGGGGTTGATGCCTGTGCTGCAGTGCGGCAGCATGGTAAAATCCGCGATCCTGCCCGGTAAGCCGGGCGATGCATGGCGTATGGACAGCAGATCGTGATCAGGCAACGCACATTGAAGAACGTGATTCGCGCCACCGGCGTGGGTCTGCACACGGGCGAAAAGGTCCATCTGACCCTGCGTCCGGCGCAGCCGCACACCGGGATCGTGTTCCGGCGCACCGATCTTGATGTGCCGGTGCAGATCAAGGCTGATCCTTACGCGGTTGGCGACACGCGGCTGTCTTCCTGCCTGGAAAAGGACGGTGTACGGGTGCAGACGGTGGAACACCTGATGTCGGCGCTGGCCGGCCTCGGCGTGGACAATGCCTGGGTCGACGTGACCGCGCCTGAGGTGCCGATCATGGACGGCAGTGCCGGACCCTTTGTATTCCTGTTGCAGTCCGCCGGCATAGAGGAGCAGGAGGCCCCGAAGAAGTTCATCCGCATTCTCAAGCCGGTCGAAGTGCGCGATGGCGACAAGTGGGTACGCTTCGCGCCACACAACGGCTTCCGGCTGGAACTGGCCATTGATTACGCGCATCCCGTTTTTGACGCCAGCGCCCAGACCGTTGTGGTCGATTTCGCTTCGACGTCGTACGTCAAGGAAGTGGCGCGCGCGCGGACTTTCGGTTTCATGCAGGACGTGGAAAGCATGCGCGCGCAGGGGCTGGCGCTCGGCGGCAGTCTCGATAATGCCATCGTCATGGACGAATACCGCGTGCTCAACACCGACGGGCTGCGTTACGACAACGAGTTTGTCAAACACAAGGTGCTCGACGCGATCGGCGACCTCTACCTGCTCGGCCATCCCCTGATCGGTGCATTCAGCGGGCACAAGTCAGGGCACGCGATGAATAACCGGCTGCTGCGCCACCTGCTGGAGCAGCCGCAGGCCTGGGAATTCGTCAGCTACGACCGTACCGAGGATGCGCCGCCGTTTCTGGCGTGGCAGCCCCAGGCCGCTTGAGCTGTACCCGCGGCCGTTTTCCCGGACGCACGTACTGACACCCCATGCTGCTCCTGCGCCTGATTGGGTTGCTTGCCCTGATCACCATCGGGGTTTCTCTCGTGCTGTACGCCTATTCCCGCCAACGGCGCTTTTTGCAGTTTGCCTGGCGCGTATTTCTGGGCACACTGGCGTTTGCACTGTTGCTGATCGCTTTTTACGCCGCTGAACGCCTGCTGGTGGTGGTCTGACGGCCGGCCCCGACCCGGACGTTCGGTCAACCGCCGCGCCTGCGTGCTGCGAAGCGCGCCAGCGCGGAGCGCAGCTCGGAATCCTTGACTTGTTTCGAGAGCTCGTCGAAACTTTCAATCAAATCAACGGGTAACGCGATTTTTTTGGCGCCGGAGGCAGCCTTGGAATAGGCCTTATTTACTTGAATTTGAACGCGAATTCCAGTAACCTCCGCCGTCTGTTTTTGCAGATTCTTCAGCAATCGTGGCGTCATTTGCCGCAGTTTGGCCGCGATTGCACCGTTGTCTGCCGCTATGACCAGCATGCCGCCGTGTTCATGGATCACGCGGCTGGTCTGGGTCAGTTCAGGGGGCGCGCAGATTGCATAAAGCCGTTGCAGCGCTGAGATACGCTGCGATGCCCGAGTCAGCGCCGACAAGCCCGCAGTATTCGACAAAAGGGCGCTGAGTTTGCGGGTGGGCATGGCGATAAGGGAGTTGGACCATGAATATTATTCTGGTTTCCGAGAAACTGCCAAAGGCGCGGACGATTACTCTGGGCTGGCCGCATCTCGTTGCGGCCGGTACTCTCGGGTTTGCGCTGGTGGTGGTGCTGGCGGGAGCCATGAATTACGGCATCCTGCGGTTTGCCGCTGAACTGAATATTCCGTACGTCAGGGATGTGCTGGTCTCGATCCAGCGGCAGCAGCATGAGAGAACCCAGTCCTACCTGCAGGACAATCTCAATGCCATGGCTGTCAGGCTCGGCCAGATGCAGGCCCAGCTGCTGCGCCTGGATACTCTGGGCGAGCGCCTGGCGAAGCTGGCGGGATTCAAGCCCCAGGAACTGATGTTCAACGAGATTCCGGGACGCGGGGGCGCCGCATCATCGATCCCAAGCCGCAATCTTTCGCTGGGGGATTTCACCGACCAGGTCAATCTGCTGACACGGCAACTGGATGATCGCGGCGACAAGCTTGGGCTGCTGGAGTCGATGTTTACCCAGGAAAGCGCGCGCAAGAAACTGATACCAACCAAGCTGCCGGTGGACGGCGGCTGGTATTCATCGAACTACGGATGGCGCATTGATCCCTTTACCGGCCAGCGCGCGTTTCACGAAGGTATCGATTTCATGGCAGAGGCGGGCACCCCCATCTACGCCGCCGCCGCGGGGGTCGTCGTCTACTCAGATTTCCACCCTCAATATGGTAATATGATCGAGGTTGATCACGGCAACGACCTGATCACGCGGTACGCACATGCATCGAAGCGTTTTGTGAAGGTCGGTGACGTCGTATTGCGCGGATCGCGGATCGCAAACGTGGGCGGAACCGGCCGTGCTACTGGCGCGCATCTGCATTTCGAGGTGCGCCAGCGCGGCGCCGCACGGAACCCTGCGCAGTTTCTGCAATTGCCCGGCTGACCGGCGGCACTGAGCTCAAGAATTGCGGGGGTGGGATTATCCCACCCCTTTTTTATTCAGGATGTTCATGATTACCGGCTTATTGAAGAAAGTGTTCGGCAGCCGCAACGAGCGGCTGCTCAAGCAATACCGTCGCACGGTGCGCGCGATCAATGCACTCGAGCCCCAGGTCGCGGCCCTGTCCGACGAGCAGTTGCGCGCCAAGACCGCCGAGTTTCGCGACCGGATCCGCGCGCGACTCGCCGGTTCCGGGGCCGCCGCCGATGCGCCGGCAGGCAGCCCGCCGCCTGACGCCGAGCGGCTGCGCCGCGCTGTGCTCGACGAACTGCTGCCGGAGGCCTTCGCGGTGGTGCGCGAGGCCGGCAAACGCGTGCTGGGCATGCGCCATTTCGACGTCCAGCTGGTCGGCGGCATCGCGCTGCATAACGGCAAGATCGCCGAAATGCGCACGGGTGAAGGCAAGACGCTGGTGGCCACGTTGCCGGCATACCTGAATGCGCTGGCCGAGACCGGCGTGCATATCGTGACCGTGAACGATTACCTGGCGCAGCGCGACGCCGACTGGATGGGGCGCATCTACCGTTTCCTCGGACTTACCGTCGGCGTTAACCTGTCGCAGATGGAGCACGACCTGAAGCAGCAGGCCTACCATGCCGACATCACCTACGGCACAAACAACGAGTTCGGTTTCGATTACCTGCGCGACAACATGGTCTACGAGTTGTCGGAGAAAGTGCAGCGGGGTCTGGCGTTCGCGATCGTCGACGAGGTGGATTCAATCCTGATCGACGAGGCGCGCACGCCCTTGATCATCTCGGGACAGGCCGAGGACACCACCGATCTTTACGTGCGGATGAATGCCGTCGCTCCGAAACTCACCCGGCAGAAGGAAGAAAAAGGTGCGGGTGATTACTGGGTGGACGAAAAGGGCCACCAGGTCATCCTGTCCGAAGAGGGGCACGAACACGCCGAGACCCTGTTGGCCCAGGCGGGGCTGCTGCCGGAAGGCGGCAGTCTGTATGACGCGGCCAACATCGGGCTGATGCATCACCTGAATGCGGCATTGCGTGCGCACAGCCTGTTTCTCCGCGACCAGCAGTACGTGGTGCAGAACAACGAAATCATCATCGTCGACGAATTCACCGGGCGCCTGATGCCGGGACGGCGCTGGTCGGACGGGCTGCACCAGGCGATCGAGGCCAAGGAAGGCGTGGAGATCCAGAAAGAGAACCAGACGCTGGCCACGATCACCTTCCAGAACTATTTCCGGATGTACGGAAAACTCTCCGGAATGACCGGCACTGCGGATACGGAAGCCTACGAGTTCCAGCAGATCTACGGTCTTGAAACCGTGGTGATTCCTACGCACCACCCGATGATCCGCGATGACCGCATGGATCAGGTTTTCCGAACCAGCCGCGAGAAATACGACGCCATCATCAAGGACATCCGGGATTGCCACGAGCGCGGGCAACCGGTGCTGGTGGGCACGACCTCGATCGAAAACTCCGAGTACATTTCCGGGGTGCTGCAGAAGGCCGGGTTGGCGCATAACGTGCTCAACGCCAAGCAGCACGCGCGCGAAGCCGAGATCGTGATCCAGGCCGGCCGTCCGAAAGTCATCACCATCGCCACCAACATGGCGGGACGCGGCACGGATATCGTTCTCGGCGGCAACCCCGAGCCGGAGATCAACCGTGTCCTGGCCGACGAGTCGCAGGACCAGGCCGCCCGCGAGAAACGCGTTGCTGAACTCCGCGAGGAGTGGCAGAGGCGCCATGAGGAGGTGGTCAAGGCCGGCGGGCTGCATATCGTCGGCACCGAGCGGCATGAATCGCGGCGGATCGACAACCAGTTGCGCGGACGTTCCGGCCGCCAGGGCGACCCGGGGTCCAGCCGGTTCTACCTCGCGCTCGATGATTCGCTGCTGCGGATATTCGCATCGGACCGGGTTGCCGCGATCATGGAGCGCCTGAAGATGCCCGATGGCGAAGCGATCGAGCATCCCTGGGTGACGCGTTCCATCGAGAATGCGCAGCGCAAGGTCGAAGCGAGAAACTTCGACATGCGCAAGCACCTGCTGGAGTATGACGACGTCGCCAACGACCAGCGCAAGGTGATCTACCAGCAGCGCAATGAACTGCTCGACAGTTCGGACGTGTCGGCCACCATCGCGGCGATGCGCGCCGATGTCATTCGCAGCCATTTCGTGCAGTACATCCCGCCGGGCAGCCTGGAAGAACAGTGGCAGGTGGAGGGACTGGAAGCGGTGTTGCGCGGCGAACTCACCCTGGATCTGCCGATCAGCCAATGGCTGAAGGACAATACCCATCTCGAGGAAGAGGCGCTGCTGCAGCGTATCGTCGAAGCTGCGCATGCGCGTTACGCCGAAAAGACCGCCGCGGTGGATCCCGCGGCCATGCGCCAGTACGAACGCGCCATCATGCTGCAAAGCGTCGATTCGCACTGGCGTGAGCATCTGGCGGCGCTGGACCAGCTGCGCCAGGGCATACATCTGCGCGGTTATGCGCAGAAAAATCCGACGCAGGAGTACAAGCGCGAGGCCTTCGAGCTGTTTTCGCTGCTGCTCGACATGGTGAAGACCGACGTAACGCGCATATTGATGACGGTGCAGATCCGCAGTGCCGAGGAACTGCGTGCGGCCGAGGAGCACGAAGCCCTGCAGAACATCCAGTACCAGCATGCCGAAGCGCCGGACAGTCCTGTCGATGATTCCCCCGGGGCGGCCGACGAGGATTTTTCCGGCGCACCGGATGATGCGGAAAAAGCGCAGCCGTTCGTGCGCGGCGGCCAGAAGGTCGGCCGCAACGATCCCTGTCCGTGCGGATCGGGGAAAAAATACAAGCAGTGCCATGGCAAACTGACCTGAGCCCATGCCAGTCAACCTCAATCCGCCGGATCCGCGCTCGCTGCTTCCCGTGCCCGGGGTGAGGCTGGGCATCGCGCAGGCGGGTGTGCGCAAATCCGGTCGTAAAGACCTTTTGCTGATCGTGCTTGATGCGGGCGCGCGCGTCGCCGGCGTATTTACCCAGAACCGGTTCTGTGCAGCGCCGGTAGTGGTGGCGCGGCAGCATCTGTCCATGAATGATCCGGAGCAGGGTGTCAGGGCGCTGGTCATCAACACCGGCGTGGCCAACGCCGGCACCGGCAAGGAGGGCCTGGCGCGGGCGCGCCAGACCTGCGCCGAGGTTGCGCGACTGCTGGGCTGTACGCCCACACAGGTGCTGCCGTTCTCGACCGGCGTGATCATGGAACCGTTGCCCGTGGAGCGTATCGTGGCGGGCCTGCCTGCATGCGCAGCCGCGCTCCAGGCCGAAGCATGGGCGGATGCGGCCGAGGCGATCATGACCACGGACACCGTGCCGAAAGCCGCTTCGCGGCAGTTCCGCATCGGCGAGGCGACGATCACGGTCACCGGAATGGCCAAGGGCGCGGGCATGATACATCCGGGCATGGCCACCATGCTCGGCTTCATGGCCACAGACGCGCGCATCAGCCAGCCGCTGATCAAGGCCGCCGTGAGCCATGCCGCGCAACACTCGTTCAATTGCATTACGGTGGACGGCGACACTTCGACGAACGACAGTTTCATGCTGATGGCAACCGGCAAGGCGGCGATGTCCGAGATCACCGATGCGAAGAGCGCGGAATACCTGGCCTTCCGCGACGCCGTCACTGCGGTGGCGACCACGCTGGCGCAGGCCATCGTGCGCGACGGCGAGGGCGCCACCAAGTTCATCACCGTCAGGGTCGAGGCGGGCCGCAGCGAGGATGAGTGCCGCAAGGTGGCTTATGCCATCGCCCATTCACCCCTGATCAAAACGGCGTTTTTCGCCTCCGACCCCAACCTGGGGCGCATACTCGCTGCCATCGGTTATGCAGGCATTGCCGACCTGGAGGTCGATGGCATCGAACTCTACCTCGACGACGTGCTGGTGGCGCAGCATGGCGGACGCCATCCCGATTATCAGGAAGCCGACGGCCAGCGCGTGATGCAGCAGGCGGAAATCACCGTGCGCGTGGTGCTGAACCGGGGGCGCGCTTCGGCGGTGGTGTGGACCTGCGATCTGTCGCACGACTATGTCAGCATAAATGCCGACTACAGAAGTTAAAAATATCAATATAATCATATATTTATGAAGAAACCCCAGCCCGCTGCGGAAACCCTGATGGCGCGTGCCGAGGTACTGCTGGCGCAGCTGGAACAATTGCTGCCCGCAAGCGCCGCGCCGACGGAATGGAAGGCGTCGATCGCATTTCGCTGGCGCAAAAAGGGTGCGCAGGCAGCACTGGAACCGATACACCAGGTGCATCGCATCGACCTGCGCGATTTGTGCGGCATCGACGAACAGAAGGAGCGGGTCGAACGCAATACCCGGCAATTCGTCGACGGGCTGCCTGCGAACAACGTGTTGCTGACCGGCGCCCGCGGCACCGGGAAATCCTCGCTGATAAAGGCGCTGCTCAACAAGTACGCGACGCGGGGGCTGCGCCTGATCGAGGTCGAAAAGCGCGATCTCACGGACCTGCCCGACATCGTCGAACTGATCCATGCGCGTCCCGAGCGCTTCATTCTTTACTGCGACGACCTGTCGTTCGAAGCCGATGAACCCGGCTACAAGGCGCTGAAAGTCGTGCTCGACGGTTCGGTGGCGGCTGCATCCGAAAACTGCCTGATATACGCCACTTCCAATCGCCGTCACCTGATGCCCGAGTTCATGCACGAGAACCTCGAGTACCAGCATGTCGGCGAGGAAATCCATCCCGGAGAGACCAGCGAGGAAAAAGTTTCGCTGTCCGAACGTTTCGGCCTGTGGGTGTCTTTTTATCCTTTTGACCAGGATGAATACCTGCGCATCGTGAGGGTTTGGCTGGAGCATTTCAAAGTGACTGGCGGGAAAGGCGCCGAGGTTGAACACGCCGCACTGCAGTGGGCTCTCCTGCGCGGATCGCGCAGCGGCCGCGTTGCCTGGCAGTTTGCGCGCGACTGGGCGGGCCGCACCCGTCTCGCGCGCCGCAAGTAACCGGCATGGCTGCATCGGCCGCCGGTCGCCGGCGCATCGATGTTGTAGCGGCGGTAATCCAGCAGGCGGACGGCAGGTTCCTGCTGGCACAGCGGCCCGCGGGCAAGGTCTACGCCGGATACTGGGAATTTCCCGGCGGCAAGGTGGAGGATGGCGAAACCCCGGCGGCGGCACTGTCGCGCGAACTCCATGAAGAACTCGGGATCGATGTCGTCACTGCTTATCCCTGGATCATCCGCGACTTCGATTATGAGCATGCCGACGTCCGCCTGCATTTTTTTCGCGTGCGTGCCTGGCGCGGCGAGGTGCATGGGCGTGAGGCGCAGGCGTTCTCCTGGCAGCGGCTTGCGGCAATCGATGTCGCACCGGTGCTTCCCGCCAACGGACCGGTGTTCGCGGCGCTGGCGTTGCCGGAGATTTACGGCATTACCGGTTTTCCCGCCGCCGAACGCGGGCAGGCGCTTGCCCGTATCGAAGCCGCGCTGGGTCGCGGCCTGAAACTGCTGCAGGTCCGCGCCGGCGACTGGCCACCGGCCGCGCTGGAGGAATTTGCCAAGGCCGTGGTCGAGCGTGCCCACAGATGTGGCGCAAAAGTCATGATCAACGGGGATGCCGGCCTGGCTGCCAGGGTCGGCGCCGACGGCGTGCATCTGAAGGCCCGTCAGCTGTTGGCAGCGCAGGTGCGGCCCGCGTTGCCGCTGGTTGCCGCGTCTTGCCACAACGCAGCCGAGATCGCCAGGGCGGAAGCGCTGGGTGTTGATTTTGCCGTCGCGGGCCCTGTTTGCGCGACACCGACGCATCCAGGCGCAGTCCTGCTGGGCTGGGGTGGATTCCGCAGCCTTGCGGCTGCGGCAAGAATTCCGCTGTATGCGCTGGGCGGTTTGGCGGTCACCGACCTGGAGAGGGCGCTGGGTTGCGGCGCCCACGGCATCGCCATGGTGCGCGGGGCCTGGCGCGGCTAGCAGTCGCCCCGCGTTTGCTTCTGCCGGCTAGTTCGGCCGCGGACGATCGTCTTCGGGGTTTTCGTCCGGAACTTCGGTATCGTCCGTTTCGGTGACGGGAACACGGTAACGTTCCGTCGCCCAAGCCCCCAGATCAATCATTTTGCAGCGTTCGGAACAGAACGGCCGATAACGGTTTTCCGGGGTCCACTCAATGCCCGTGCCGCACTGAGGACACGCCACCAGCTTTGCTTTCATGGCTCAGAGATTGCAGAAAGTCAGTTCGAAGTCGACATCGGTATCCGCAGCCTTGGGGCGCTGTATGCCTTCCTGAGTCGTGAAGCGGATGTTCAACGCGTACTTGTTGGCGCTGATCTCGGGTATGCAGGAATAGTCGCCGGAGAGCCGGATGCGCAGCATCTGCGCCAGGCGTCCGGCCATCATCTGCTGGTAGACGCCCTGGTGCGCGGTCTGGGTGGTGGTCTTGCCGCTTTCGCGCAGTAGCCGCAGCACGATGCTGATCGCATCGCGCGTGGGCATGAACGGCGCCAGCCACTGCTGCAGGTCGTGTCGCCGCTGATCGGGTGATTGCTGCAGCCAGTAGTGGTAGGACGGCAGGTCGAATTCGCAGACGCCCCCCGGGATGCCGGTGCGCTGCTTGATGCTCATCAGCCATTCGTTTTCACGCAATTCCTGGCCGACCTTGCCCGAAGCCTGGTAGAGACGGGCGGAAGCCTGGTCGATCTGCCACAAAACGTTGTCCAGCGCTTCTTCCGAGATGTCGGGATTGTCGCGCAGCGCTTCCAGCGTCTGTTTCTGGCGTTCGAGTTCCTGCAGCAGGTCGGACTTCAGGTCGGCGCGGCTGGCGACCTCGAGGATTTCGAAGATCAGCAGCAATGCGACATGGTGTTCCTGGCCGTCGTTTTTGCCCTGGAAGTAGTCGATGCGGTCAAACAGGTGCTCCAGGCGCAGCAGTGTCCGCACGCGCTCGCTCAGGGGATGCTCGTAAACAATCACGGCCGGGACGCCCGATGGAGTAGGGTTGGGATGCAGTTGCGGGAGTATCGGACAAAAACCAGAAAAAATAAAGGCTTAAGCCGTGTCAGGCGGGCCGTTTCAGCCTGCATCCGTGCGCGCCCGCTCAAGATATTGCTGATGCAGCACGGCAACCTGGCTGCGCAACTGCGCAACGTTGCCGTCATTGTGGATGATGTCGTCGGCGGCTTCCAGCCGCTGCTGCCGCGGTATCTGTGCGGCCATGATGGCCTTGACCGCGGCCTCGGTTAATCCGCTGCGCAGCTTGGTCCGGTCGATCTGCAGCGATTCTTCGCAGTCGACGACCAGCACCCGCCGGACAAGATCACGGAAGCCGCCTTTTTCCAGAAGCAGCGGTACCACCAGCAGCACGTAGGGTGCCGTTGATCCGGCGACCCGGTCGCGGGTTACACCGCCGATCAGCGGATGCAGTATGCCTTCCAGGCGGGCGCGGCTCGCGGGATCTGCAAACACCAGTTCTCGCATCGCGGCACGATCGAGGCCGCCGCTGTCCGCGACCACTGCAGGTCCGAAGGCAGCGGTGATGGCCGGCATCGCGGGTCCGCCGGCTTGCGTGAGTTCGTGCGCGATTGCATCGGTGTCGATGACGTCTGCGCCCAGCTCGCCGAACATCGCTGCCGCGCGGGATTTGCCCGAACCGATGCCGCCGGTAAGGCCTATGCAGTACGGCATGCTCAGAGCGGGCCGAGATAGGCCCGGGTCAGCCCTGGTCCGTGGAGCAGCGCGATCATGCCGGCGATGGCAAGGTAGGGGCCGAAGGGGATCGGGATGCTGCGCCCGCGTCCCGCGAAGACGATCATGGCGACGCCGATGACGGCGCCGACCAGCGAAGACAGCAGGATGGTCAGCGGCAGCATCTGCCAGCCCAGCCAGGCGCCGATGGCGGCCAGCAGCTTGAAGTCGCCGTAGCCCATTCCCTCCTTGCCGGTGGCCCACTTGAATATCCAGTACACGCTCCACAGCGAGAGATAGCCCGCGGCGGCGCCGATCACGGCGGAGTGCAGCGGAGCATAAGTGTTGTTGATGTTGAAAAGCAGCCCCAGCCACAGCAGCGGCAAGGTGATGCTGTCGGGCAGGTAGAAGGTATCCAGGTCGATGAAGGTCAGCGCGATCATTGACCATGTAAACAGCAGTGCGCCGGCAGCGGCCCAGCCATAGCCGAAATGCCAGGCCACGTAACCCGAGAGGACGCCGGTGAGGATTTCCACTGCCGGGTATCGCGGCGAAATGGCGGCGCCGCAGCCGGAACATTTGCCGCGCAGCGCAAGCCAGCTGGCGACAGGTATGTTTTCCAGTGCTGAAATCCGGTGACCGCAGGCGGGGCAGGCCGAGCGGGGCACGACCAGGTTGTAGCGCTCGTGCGCCTGCGGCTCCTGTCCCGCCAGTTCGGCGCACTCGGCGCGCCATTGCCGTTCCATCATCTTCGGCAGGCGGTGGATGACGACATTGAGGAAGCTGCCGATGCACAGGCCGAGCAGTGCGGCACAGGCGGCAAATACGGGCGGATTGGACAATACGCTGATCATGGTTGGAGCCGGCGTCCGGAATTTGGGGATACATTGCGGCATGCGGCTGCTGCAATGCACGCCGGGCGGGTGATGGCGCGCGAGCGCGCCATCACGGTTATACGGTGGATCCCAGTTTGAAGATCGGCAGGTACATGGCAATCACCATGCCGCCGATCAGCGTGCCCAGCACCACCATGATCATAGGCTCCATCAGGCTGGACAATGCCTCGACGGCATCATCAACCTCGGCCTCGAAAAAGTCGGCAACCTTGCCCAGCATGGCGTCCAGCGAACCGGCCTCTTCGCCGATCATGGTCATCTGGATCACCATGCTCGGGAAAACGTCGGCGCCCTGCATCGACGAGGTCAGGCTGGCGCCGGTTGAAACCTCGCTCTGGATTTTTTTTGTGGCGACGTAGTATTCGTAGTTGCCGGCGGCGCCGGCCACCGAACTCAGCGCCTCGACCAGCGGCACGCCGGCGGCGAACATCGTGGCCAGCGTCCGCGTCCAGCGTGCAATGGATGACTTGCGGATCAGGTCGCCGAACACCGGGACGCGGAGGATCAGCCGGTCCATGAATATCTGCATTTTTGTCGAGCGTTTCCAGGTCCAGAAGAATGCGTAGATCGCGGCACCGGCGCCGCCGAACAGGAAAAACCAGTTCTGGACCACGAAGTCGGACATAGCCATCACGATCAGCGTGGGTGTCGGCAGTTCCGCGCCGAAACTCTTGAATACTTCCTTGAAGGCAGGGATCACGAAAATCATGATGATTGCGGTGATGACAACGGCAACCACGATGATCGCGATCGGATAAAAGAGCGCGGACTTGATCTTGCTCTTGATGCCGAGGATTTTTTCCTTGTACGTCGCCAGGCGGTCGAGCAGGCTTTCCAGGATACCGGCGGCCTCGCCGGCCCCTACCAGGTTGCAGAACAGGGGATCAAAATGCAGGGGATGTTTTTCGAAGGCCTGTTTCAGGTTCATCCCGGTCTCGACGTCGGACTTGATGGTCATCAGCAGCCGCGCGACCGCGGGATTGCTGTGGCCCTTGCCGACGATGTCGAACGCCTGCAGCAGCGGCACGCCGGATTTCATCATCGTTGCCAGCTGGCGGGTGAACAGCGTGATGTCTTTTTCGGTTACGGAGCCGCCCCTTCCGATGCGCTGCTTCTTGACCTCGACGATCTTGATGCCCTGGCGTCGCAGGGTTGCATTGACCTGGGATTCGCCGGTGGCCTGCATTTCCCCGCGTACGGTTTTTCCGGCGCGGTCCTGGCCGACCCAGCGGAATGTAAACTCGGCGATTTTCTCTTTCCGTGCGGCAGCGGTAGCCATTCGGGCCTCCAAAATCTCTCAATGAACCAATAAGTTACGATTGGTCATCGGGGAATGATGCCTTTCCTGCGGGCCTTTGTAAAGGCTGCATTCCACGGCTTGTGGCGGGCCTGTGGCCGGCTCAGGGGGCCAGCACCCTGACGCTTTTGATCACCCTGTCCTGGGTCTGGACGATTTCCAGCGGATGGCCAGCAATCCGCACGCTGGTATTCGGTTCCGGGATGTCCTGCAGATGCTCGAGTATCAGCCCGTTCAGGGTTTTCGGCCCGTCAAGCGGAAAACTGAAGCCGAGCTTGCGGTTGAGTTCGCGCAGCAGGATGCTGCCTTCGACCACGTAGCTGCCGTCCGGCTGCCGGTGCAGTCCGCGCGCAGTCAGTGGCGACTGCGTGGTGAACTCGCCGATGATCTCCTCGAGGATATCCTCGAGGGTGACCAGCCCCATGATCTCGCCGTATTCGTCCACCACCAGGCTGACGCGGTCCTCGTGTTCCTGGAAGTTCTGGATCTGCGACAGCAGCGGCGTGGCGGACGGAACGAAATAGGGTTCCCGCACCAGGTCCTGCAGGCTTTCCCGGGTCAGCTCTTCGCGCTGGATCAGTGTCAGCACGTGCCGCACGCGCAAGGTGCCGATCACGTTGTCGAGCTGGTCCTGGTAAACCACGACCCGGCGGTGGTGCGCCGTGGACAGTTGTTGCGCCAGGTCCTCGATCGGCAGGTCGATGTCGACGCCTTCGATCTGGTTGCGCGGCACCATGATGTCGTCGACGGTGCTTGCCCCGATCTCCAGCAGGTTGAGCAATACCGAAGCGTGCTTTTTCGGCAAAACGTTTGATGATTCGAGCACGATCGTGCGGATCTCGTCGATGGACAGCGGCTGTGCGGCCGAATCGGCCGGCTGCATCCGCAGGGCCTTCAGCGCCACGCGCAGCACCGCATCGGTGGAAACCGTGAGCAGCTGGACAAAAGGCGCGGTGATGAAAGCCAGGCCGCGCATGGGCCATGACACGAAACGCGAAATGTTTTCCGCGCTGTGCTGGCCAAGCCGCTTGGGCACGATTTCGCCGACGACGATGGAAAAATAAGTGACGCCCACGACGACGACCGCAGTGGCGATGATGTTGCTGAGCTTGATTTCCATGCCCTGCGACCGCAGCCATGCCGCGAAAGGCTCGGCGAGTATGGCTTCGCCGACGATGCCGTTGAGCAGGCCGATCGAAGTGATCCCGATCTGCACCGTTGACAGGAACCGCGTCGGTTCCGCGCTCAGTTTGACAGCGGCGGCGGCGAGCTTGTCGCCCCTTTGCGCAAGGGTTGCGAGCTTGGACTGCCGCGCGGTCAGCAGCGCGACTTCGGACATGGCGAATGCGCCGTTGAGCAGAATCAAGAAGACGAGTATCAGTACTTCCATATAGGCACCTCAGGGCTGCGGCGGTACGATGGTGTTTGCGGCGCGGCCCGGCTCAGCCGCGGCCGAGCAGCACTTCGAGCACGAACTTGCTGCCGAGATAAGCCAATACCAGCAACAGAAAACCGGCAAGCGTCCAGCGCACGGCGACGCGTCCGCGCCAGCCGTGAAAATGGCGGCCAAACAAGAGGGCTCCGAACACCAGCCAGGAAACGAAACCGAAAATGGTCTTGTGATTTAGCCGGGCGGCCTTGCCGAACAGCTCCTCGGAAAACAGCACCCCGCTGGCCAGCGTCAGAGTAAGCATCGCAAACCCTGCCCAGATGATGCGGAACAGCAGCGTTTCCATGGTCAGCAGGGGAGGCAGTTTCTGCAGTCCGGCGGGCAGCACGCCCTGGTGCAGCCGCCGCTCCAGCATGGCCATCAGCAGCACGTGCAGCGAAGCGATCGTGAACAGGCTGTAGGCGAGCATCGAAATCACCAGATGCAGTTTGAAGGCGATCAGTTCGGTATTCGGCAGCGGTCGTGCAGCGGGAAACAGTGCCGGCAGCAGGGTTGCGAGCGCCGCGGCCGGCATGATCAGCGCCTGCAGTCCCTCCAGGCGGTAGAACAGGCTGCCCATCCAGTAAATCAGCACTGTCAGCCACAGGATTGCGGAAATGGCGTCGCCGACACCGATGCGCATCGTGTTGCCGGAAAACATCGCGCCGAACAGCACGGCGGCGTGCACGCCGAGTGCGATCAGCACCCCAAGGCGATCCACAGTGAATCGCGCAGTGACTGGCGGGTGCGCCGTTGCCGACCAGTGCAGCCGCCAGAAGTAGACCGCCATCACTGCGTAGAGAAGCGCGCTGATGAGATACGGTAAAATGTCCTGCATCTTTCAAGTTTACCCGAACACATCCCCCATGTTTGAGAACCTTACCGGACGGCTGTCGCGTGTCGTCAAGACGCTGCGCGGTGAAGCGCGCCTGACCGAAAGCAACATCCAGGATGCGTTGCGCGAAGTGCGAGTCGCGCTGCTTGAGGCCGACGTCGCGCTGCCGGTGGTGCGTGAATTCATCGACCGGGTGCGCGAGAAGGCTGTGGGCCAGGAAGTCATCGGCAGCCTGACCCCGGGCCAGGCGCTGGTCGGCGTAGTGCATCGCGAACTCGTTGCGCTGATGGGCGAGCGCAGCGAATCTCTGAACCTTGCCGCACAGCCACCCGCGGTCATCCTTCTGGCCGGCCTGCAGGGGGCCGGCAAAACCACGACCGCAGGCAAGCTGGCGGGCTGGCTGCGCACCGAACAGCGCAAGAAAGTGCTGCTCGCAAGTTGCGACGTCTACCGCCCGGCGGCGATCGAGCAGTTGAAGGTGCTCTCTACGCAGGTCGATGCCGATTTTTATGGGGCGCCAGCGGAAACCGACCCGGCTGCAATTGCGCGGTCGGCGCTGCATCATGCGCGCACGCATTTCCACGACGTGCTGATCGTCGATACCGCCGGCCGGCTGGCGATCGACGAAGCCATGATGCAGGAAATACGCACGCTGCACGCGGCTCTGAATCCGGTGGAAACGCTGTTCGTGGTCGACGCCATGCAGGGACAGGATGCGGTCAACGTTGCCAAGGCGTTCGGCGAGGCATTGCCGCTGACCGGGGTGATATTGACCAAGCTAGACGGCGATGCTCGCGGCGGTGCGGCACTGTCGGTGCGGCATGTCACCGGGAAGCCGGTCAAGTTCGCTGGTGTCGGCGAAAAACTGTCCGGCCTCGAAGCCTTCCATCCCGACCGCATGGCGTCGCGCATACTCGGCATGGGCGACGTGCTGTCGCTGATCGAGGACGTGCAGAAGTCGGTGGATCACGCGGAAGCCGAAAAACTCGCACGCAAGGTCAAGAGTGGGAAGGGATTCGACCTGGAGGACTTCAAGCAGCAGGTGGCGCAGATGCGCAAGATGGGCGGCGTGGGGGCGCTGATGGACAAGCTGCCGGCGCAATTCGCGCAGGCCGCGCAGGCGGCGCCGCAGATGGACGACAAGGCCATCCGCAGGCTCGAAGGCATCATCAACTCGATGACGCCTTACGAGCGCGCGAAACCGGAGCTGATCAAGGCTTCGCGCAAGCGACGCATTGCTGCGGGCGCCGGCGTCAGCGTGCAGGAGGTCAACCGCCTGCTCAGCCAGTTCGAGCAGACGCAGAAGATGATGAAAATGGTGGCCAAGGGCGGCATGGCGAAGATGATGCGCAACATGAAAGGCATGTTTCCGGGCATGCGCTGAACGGCGCCGCCCGGTTATTTCAGGCTGAATCCCTGGCTGCGGATGTAGTCCCCGAAATCAGCGCGTTCAGGTGCGGCGTACTGCCGCGCCTTGTCTTCCGACCAGCCGTAGAATTCCGACTCGCCGAACTGCGCCACGCGGCGCTGCTTTGCGTATGCATGGTGCGCATGCCGCCTGCGGTCATAGGCATCAACATGCTCGCGCAGCCGGGATTCGTCGTAGCGGTCGGTATGCACAGTGACTTCCAGCGGCAGGCGCGGACTGATGTGCCCCGGAGTCGCCGGGTAACCCACGCAAAGACCCGCGACCGGAAACACGCCCTCGGGCAGCCCGAGTTCGCGGCTGTTTGCGGCGGCCGCGTTGCGGATCGCGCTGATCGGACAGGTGCCGAGGCCCGCGGCTTCGGCGGCACGGATGAAATTCATCATCACGATACCGGAATCGACCGCGGCATTCATAAAGTGATCCAGGTGTTCGTTGGCGAAGGGTTTGCCGCGCCAGGCGCCGATGTGGCGGATGCGCCGGTTGTTGCCGCAGAACACCAGGAACACCGGCGCGTCCATTATCCATTTCATGTCGGGCATGGTGGCGACGATGCGTTCGCGTTTGCCGGCATCGGAGACATGGATGATGTCAGCCTGCTGCAGGTCGCTTTTGCTCGGCGCCGACAGCGCGCAGGCGAACAGCAGGCGCAGCAGTTCCGGGGCCACCGGGGTTGGGGCATAACGGCGGATGGACCGGTGCTCCGCGATTCGCGCCAGATCGGCGATTCCGGGCTGGGCATCGTTGGCGGGGTATGAAACGCCGTAACGCGCTTGCAGCGCGGCCGTGATGCGTGCGGCGGGGGAGGGTTTGGCGTCAGGCATATATTATCCTTTA
>Ga0222714_10001701_pt1 | contig 24496 bp, 19 predicted proteins | sample C33_3DmetaG_FD_165048 | JGI IMG/M metagenome (GOLD analysis project Ga0222714, IMG submission 165048) | Estuarine water microbial communities from San Francisco Bay, California, United States - C33_3D | ecosystem: Environmental > Aquatic > Marine > Unclassified | place: USA: California...
CGCCGCCGGGCGCCCCTTCCCACGCCACCGCCGGAATGGTGGTGCGCCCCTTCGAAAGATCGACACGGCCGCGACGCGACCCGTGGTCCTGAATCGAGCCGTAGGCCCACGACGCCGGGCGCGAGTTGTCGAGCGTCACGTTGTAGAACTGCGCCCCGGCCGCCGAGACCGCAAACACCCAGGTCGCGCCGCCGTCGAGCGAGTGGTACACCCCGCCGTCGTTCGCGTTGTAGAGCTTCTTCGGGTCGGCCGGATCGATCCAGAGCCCGTGGTGGTCACCGTGTACGCCGCCGGTGTTGCTCGCGTCCACGTTGCTCACCGAGGTCCCCTGCACCCGGGTGAACGTCTTGCCGCCGTCCACCGACCGGTTCAGCGCCAGGCCCATCGTGTAGATCGTGTTCTCGTTCGCGGGGTCCACGCGAATCTGGCCGAACACCCAGCCGTACGTTCCGGAGTGTTCAATCATGAAGTCGTTGCTGTCGCTCACCTTCGCCCACGTGCGGCCCTTGTCGCTGGTGCGGTACACCTCGGCGGCCTTGATGCGGCCGTTGGTGATGGGCCGGCCGTAGGCGTCGCGTTCGCCCGGCTGCGGGCCGCGGCCCTCCTCGTAGTTGTCGACAAATGCGTACAGCACGTTGGAGTTGGATCGCGCGACATCGATTCCGATACGGCCGCGGAACTGGGGCGCCGGCAGCCCCTGGCTGGCGTCGGTCCAGGTGGCACCACCGTCGGTCGACTTGAAGACGCCGCTTTCGGTGTAGCCGGGTTCGACGCGCGGGTCACTCCACTTGCGGCGGATGCGCTGCCACATCGCGGCGTAGAGCACATTCGGGTCGGCCGGGTCCATCACGAGATCGATGGCCCCGGTGCGCGGGCTCTTGTAGAACACCTTCGTCCAGGTCCGTCCGCCGTCGGTGGTCTTGAACACTCCGCGCATCTCGTTGTCGGTCCACTCATGCCCTGACGCCGCCACGTAGACGATGTCGGGATTGGACGGGTGCACGAGGATGCGGGCAATCGTCTGCGTATCGGTCAGGCCCATGTGGGTGAACGTCCGCCCAGCGTCGGTCGACTTGTAGATGCCCGTCCCGGCCATCGAGGCGCGGAAGATGTTGGCCTCCCCGGTGCCGACCCAGACGATGTTGGGATTTGAAGGCGCGACGGCGATGTCGCCGATGCTGGTCGACGCCTCGTGCTCGAAGATCGCGCGCCACGTCTTGCCGTGATCGTCGCTCTTCCAGACACCCGAGGTGGCGTAGGCCGCGTAGAGATGCCGCGCGCCGCCGACGTCCACCACGGCCACGTCGGTGGCGCGTCCGCTCACGTTGGTCGGACCGAGGTACTGCCAGGCTGCCGTCCGATAGGGCGAGGCATCACGCATCGAGCGATACGTGCCCCAGGCCCGCAGCAGGCCGTCCGCATCCATTCCCACCGGCGCCTGTTGCGCCGCCGGAATCGCCAGCGCCGCCACTGTCGCCACCACACACCCAAGTGTCCATCCCACACGTGTCATTGCTGTGCTCCTTCAGCGCTTCGCCGGCGCCCATCATACTGGCAGGGGGGCTATCCCCACCATCAGACGGAGGGCCCGCCGGATTTTCGGCGCCGCGCCCGGGCGCTACCGTGAGGCATCGCGCTCAGTTCAGGGCGTGATAGAAACGGAAGGCCTCTGATGACCTGGATTACCTCGACCGCCCGCGCACTCGGCCACCTGCTGCTCAACCTGCCGCTGGGCGTTCTGTATTTCACTGTGCTGGCCGTGGGGCTGTCGCTTGGCGCTGGCCTGCTCATCACGCTGGTCGGTATTCCAATCCTGATCGGCATGGGCTGGGTCGTGCGCACACTGGCTGACGTTGAGCGGGCCCGGTTGAACGCCTTCCTCGCCACCACATTGCGGGCTCCCTACCGCGAACCGGCACCCGAGACCGGATGGGTCGCGCGGCTCGCAGCTATTGCGAAGGACCCGGCGACCTGGCGCGACTTCCTGTATCTGGCTCTTCGCCTTCCGATCGGCATCGTCACGTTCGCCACCATGATCGCGGCGTGGGCCATCACGATGGCCTTGCTCCTGTCGCCGGTGTCCTACTGGCTGGGCTTCTTCCGGGTCGACATCGCCGGCTTGGTCTTTGATGGGCCCAAGACGATGGTGCTGGCCACGATCGCCGGCCTGATGTCGGTGGTGCTGGCCGTCGCAACCACGCACGGTTTGGCGAAGCTGGAACGCATGCTGGCGTCTGCCCTGCTTGACACGTCGCCTGAAGAACTCAAGCGCCGTGTGGACGACGTGACGCGGAGTCGCAGCCGCACCATGACCGCCGCCGACCAGGAGCGTCGTCGTCTCGAACGCGACCTGCATGATGGGGCGCAGCAGCGCCTGGTTTCGCTGGCGATGACGCTCGGACTCGCGCAGGAGAAGCTGGAATCGGATCCGGAACAGGGCGCGCGTCTGGTGCGTGAGGCGCATGACGAAGCCAAACGTGCATTGCAGGACCTGCGCGATCTGGCGCGGGGCCTGCACCCGGCGATCCTGACCGACCACGGTCTTGAGGCCGCACTGCCGGCGCTGGCGGCACGCTGCCCGATTCCCGCCCGCGTGGACGTGGCGGTGTCGCCGCGGCCGGGTGTGGCCGCCGAATCTGCGGCGTACTTTGTTGTGGCCGAGGCGCTGACGAATGCCGCGCGCCACTCGCGGGCGACGCAGGTGCGCGTCACGGCTCGTCGCGAACAGGATCTGTTGACGGTCGACGTGTGGGATGACGGAATCGGCAATGCCACGGCGACGCCCGGTGGCGGTCTGGCGGGGCTGACCGATCGCGTGGAGGCACTGGAGGGCCGTTTGACGATCTCGAGCCCCGACCGGGGACCTACGCTGCTTCATGTGGAGATTCCGTGCGGGTCGTGATTGCAGATGATTCGGTGTTGCTGCGGGCAGGCCTTGCGCGCCTGCTCGCAGACGCCACGTACGAGGTCGTGGCGTCGGTGGGCGACGCCCCGGCGCTGCTCGCCGCCGTGGATCAGCACCACCCGGATGTAGCGATCGTGGATGTGCGCATGCCGCCGGGCTACTCCGACGAGGGCCTGCGGGCCGCCGTGCAACTGCGGCGCACCCACCGCGATCTGGGGGTGCTGGTGCTGTCGCAATATGTCGAAGAGCCGGCCGCGCAGGAACTGCTGGCGCTCGGCGCGCGCGGCGTCGGGTATCTGCTCAAGGACCGCGTGGCCGACGTCAGGGAGTTCATCGACGCGGTGACGCGCGTCGCCCATGGCGGCACCGCGCTCGATCCGGAAGTCATCGCCCAGGTCATGGCCCGTCGTCGTCGCGACGATCCGCTTGGGCCACTGACACCGAGAGAGCGTGAGGTGCTGGCGCTCATGGCCGAGGGCCGCAGCAACACCGCCATTGCCGAGCGCCTGCAGATTGGCGACGGCGCGGTCGAGAAACACATCAGCCACATCTTCTCGAAACTCGCACTCGAGCCGGACGACTCGGACCATCGTCGCGTGCTCGCGGTCCTGGCGTTTCTCAAGGCGTAGCCGGCGCGGCGACCGATCTACCATGGCGGCATGGCCGGACCTTTTGACCGGTTTGCCGATCGCCGCGCCGCGGGCCGCCGGCTGGCCGCCCAGCTCCAGAGATACGCGGGGCGGACCGACACGCTGATCCTCGGGCTGCCGCGCGGCGGGGTGCCGGTGGCCGCGGAGGTTTCCAGGATCCTCCGGATCCCGTTCGACGTCTTCGTCGTCCGCAAGCTTGGCGCGCCCTGGCATCCAGAGCTGGCCCTGGGCGCGATTGCGGAGGGCGGAATCGAAGTCCGCCACGAAGAGGCCATGCGGAGCCTCGGCGTCTCGGCCGCTGAACTGGATGAGGTGGCGGCGGTGGAGCACGAGGAACTGCGGCGCCGCATCCTTGCCTACCGAGGTGAGCGCCCTCGACTCAAGCTTGAGGACCGGATGGTCATTCTGGTCGATGACGGGCTGGCGACCGGCTCGACGATGGAAGCCGCCATCGCGGCGGTCCGGCACCTTCGGCCCGCGCGTATCGTGGTCGCGGTGCCCGTGGGTGCCCCGGACACGTGCACGCGGATTGAGGCGCAGGTGGACGAACTCGTGTGCCCGCTCCGGCCACGCGCCTTCGCCGCCGTCGGTGAGTGGTACGACGACTTCGGGCAGACCACCGACGACGAAGTCCGGGCACTGCTCGCTGCGGAATAGCCCCCACAGGCACGTGGGAAATTCGCCCCCCTCTCGCTCCCTGTGTATGAACCCCGGCTGGTGCTGCACGCCTGCGTGGTACCGGAGTTGCTCTCCTGAGGGATGGGCCCGGGGCCCAATCCCCGGACAATCCGACCTGGAGCGCGCATCATGCAAATCAGGGATCTGATGAGCCATCCGGCAGTGACGTGTCCGACCGCCGCAACCCTCGACCATGCCGCGAGGCTGATGTGGGAATTCGACTGCGGCGTGGTCCCGGTCGTCGACGAACACGGCCGCCTGACCGGCGTCGTGACCGATCGGGACATCTGCATGGCCGCCTACACGCAGGACAAGGTGCTGGGCGACATTTCCGTCACCACGGCCATGGCAAAACACGTCATTGCCCTCCGCGGGGACGAGACCCTCGAATCGGCCGAGCACCTCATGGCCGACAACCAGATTCGCCGTCTGCCTGTGCTCGACCGCGATGACCATGTCGTCGGCGTCGTCTCACTCAACGACATGGCCCGGCTCGCCGAGGCGTCCAGGCGGATCGGCATCGACCGTGAGTTCGTCACGACAATCGCGGCGGTCGGTCAGCCGCACACAGATGCACAGGTCCGCCACAACCTGGCGCCACTGACAGTGACCGAACACTGACTGATGGAGGCTTGTCATGAACCTGACCAGATGGAATCCGATGCAGGAGATGGAAGACGTGACGTCGCGCCTGAATCGCTTCTTCGGCCCGGCCGCGATGCGGTGGCCGGCAGTCGAAGGCGGTGAGACGTTCGCTGACTGGGCACCGGCGATGGATGTCGAGGAAGGCGACGCCGAGTACCTCCTCAAGGCGGACCTGCCCGCCATGAAGAAGGAGGATGTGAAGATCTCGGTGCAGGACGGCGTGCTGAGCATCGAGGGTGAACGCCGGCAGGAGAAGGAGGAGACGGGCCGGAAGTTCCACCGCGTCGAACGCAGCTACGGCACGTTCCTGCGGCGGATGGCTCTCCCCACCGACGTCGATCAGAAGAAGGTCGTCGCGGACTTCAAGGATGGCGTGCTCAGCATCCACATGCCGAAGTCGCCGGTCTCCACGGCACGCAGGCTGGACGTGAAGATCAACTGACGATCGGTGGCAGAGGGAGCGGCATCATGCGCACCACGAAGCGGTACACGAACACAACCTTCACCCATCGTGTTGACCACGACGGTGGCCGGCACCGGAGCGCGAAGGCCGCCTCGAGTCCGCGGGTGTGCGCCGGGTGCCGCGCCCTCTACCGGAACAAGCGCTGGACGGCCGGCGGCCAGGGCCCTGCTCCCCGGCCCCTTGAGCCTGCCGCCCGTCCGGCGCATGTCTTGTGTCCGGCCTGCCGGATGGGCGCCGAGGGACTCTTCTCGGGCGAGGTCCGGGTGTCCGGCGCGTTCGTTGCGGAGCATCACGCGGAGGTCGAGACGCTGCTGAAACGTGAAGCCGAGCGAGCGGCGGAGGACAATCCCACGAGCCGGATCCTGACGCTCAATTCACCCGCGCCGGACAAGCTGTGTGTGACCACGACCACCGAACACCTCGCGAAGCGCCTCGGGCAGGCGCTGGCCAAGGCCTATCAGGGCGAGGTGCACTACGGGTTCTCGCACGGGAACAAGTTCGCGCACGTCACCTGGTCGCGCACCTCCTAGGGTCACTGGGTTCGACGCCGGTAATCGGGTCAGGCGAGCGTGCCGTAGACTTTGTGCATGGCCCGAGGGTGGGAAAGCAAGTCGGTGGAAGCGCAGCAGGCCGATCGCGATCAGGATCGGCCGGCCGATGTGCCGCTGTCACCCGAGGCCGTCGCGCGCCAGGCCCGGATCAAGGGCATCGAACTCGCCCGGGCGCGGGCACTCGCCGATCTGTCGGCGGCTCGCTCGCCCGCGCATCGCGCGATGCTTGAATCCGCGATCCGCGCGCTGGACGATCAGCTTCGGCGCGCGTGACCGACCCCATCTTCAAGCGGCGCGACAACTGCACAGGGCCCGAGGCGGGTACCGGGCTGGGGCGCCAAAGGGTGGAGGGATTATCGGTCGGCCGCGCTGAACTGCGGGGGGTGACGACGCGAGCCAACGGTCCGTTCATATGCAGCGGCCAGGGCAAGCAACGCCCCTTCCTGGTAGAGGTGGCCGGAGAACATCACCCCGGTTGGCGAGCCGCCGGCCGTGAACCCGTTCGGGACCGCGATTGACGGATGGCCGGTCAGACTCATGACCGGATTGAGGCTCGTCGCCGAGTCGAGCGTGAGCGAGGTGAACATCACGGCGTCGACCTCTCGCAGCGCGCGCGCCACCTCCTGCATGATGAGCGTCCGGCGACGATTGGCCTGCAGGTAATCGACAGCGGTCGTGAGCGAACACGCCCGCAGGTACCGGCTCGTGCGTGGGCGCAGGCCCGCATGCTGACCGCTCCGCGTGAACGCGTCAAACGCGGCTGCCCGCTCCACATATTCGATGAAGTAGGAGAGGTCTCCGCTCGGCAGGCTGATCGGATGCAGCGTGCATCCCAGCCCGGCCAACACCGCCAGCGCCCTCTCGTTGTTGGCCCGGGCGTTGGTGTTGGTCTCCGCCTCGAACATGGAGGGTACGTATCCGATGCGCCGCGGGAACTGGCGTGCACGCCCATCCCAGGCTAACGGCACGCCTTCGGGCACCGCCAGATCGTGCCCATCGGGCCCCGCAATCACGCTCAACACCACACCGCAGTCGTCAACCGTGCGACACATCGGGCCAATTTTGTCGAGCGTGGTGCCCGCGGCCATCACACCGTGCCGGCTGACGCGGCCGAAGGTCGGCCGCAGCCCCACCACCCCGCACCGGACCGCCGGCGAAAGGATTGAACCGCCGGTGTCGGACCCGATCGCAAACCCCACCAGACCGGCCGCGGTCGCCGCGCCCGAACCCGCCGACGACCCGCTCGATCCTTCCGCCGGGTTCCACGGGTTATTCGTCCGTCCCTTGGCCCACTGATCGCCAAACGCCATCTCCCCCGTCGACAGTTTCGCGACGAGCACCGCGCCGCCCTCGCGCAACCGCGTGACAACCGTGGCGTCGGTGTCGAACGTCTGCGACGCCAGGTCCGGGGCTCCCCAGGTGGTAGGCGCGCCGGCGGCCGCAATGATGTCTTTCACGCCGTACGGCACGCCGTGCAGCGGCCCGCGCACACGCCCGGCCGCCAGGTCCGCGTCGGCCGCGGCTGCTTCCTCAAGGGCCCGGGTCTCGGTCAGCGTCACCACACAGTTGAGGACGCCGTTGTGGCGCTTCAACCGATCGAGATACATGCGTGTCAGCTCAACCGACGTCGCCTGCCGTGTCCGCACCAGCGCCGCCAGATGCGTCGCCGGCCAGAACGCCACCTCTTCCAGCCTCGCCGGGCGACGCACACGCGGCGCCGCGGGCAGCCGGGTCGACCCCGACGGCAGTGGCGTGGCCGTGCCTGGAGGGCGCGGGTCGAACTGGAACGGCAGCGGCGAGGCATTGGTCAGGTCGTTTTTGCCGATGCGCGCCGCACTCGCGAGGAGGCTCGACAGGGAATCCGCCACATCCCGGCACTCGGCATCCGTCCATGTCAGGCCGGCCAGCCGCGCGGCTTCACGGATGGTCGTGACGTCAAGGACTGCCGTGCCGGGGCGAATCTGGGCCAGCAGACTCTCGGGAAACAGCGTGGACGCGATGCCGGCAAACGCGCAGTATCCCAGAAACGTCCGGCGGTGAGTCTCGTTCATCGGGCCAATGGTATCGCCGAAAGCGGCAGACTCCGCTGCTGGTGCGAGGTCCGCGAGCGGTCCTGGCGCTTGGCTCCAGTGCGCCGCAGGCGCAGAGTCGGCGGGCGATGACGATCGAGGACCTGATTGTGGCCCCTCGGATCTCGGACCCGCAGTTGTCGCCGGACGACTTGACCGGAACGAGTCGGGCGGTGTGGCGCATGGAAAGCCACGCGCCTACCAGACGCCCTCAACCAGAAGGGAGGCTATCAAGGCCTCTGGCAACTTGCAGAAAATCGAGCGCCAGCGCCTCGAATCAGATGAGCATGCCCGCCGCTTTGGCAGCCGCCGATACCCGCTCACCACGGCGCTCGCCTGGCTTCACTTGGCCTGCAACGCCCCCAGCACCGCGCTCAGCGCCTCGCCCCCGCCGCGCCGGTCGACCTCGGCCATGAAGGTGTCCGCGTTCGGCAGGAAAAATCCGTCGCGCGGCCAATCGGTCCCGATCTGCGGAGGGTTCTTCAGGCTCGCGGCCTTTTTGAGATACGCGCTGTAGGCGTCCTTCACCGCCGCGCGCACAGCCGTCACCATCTTCGCGAGTTCTGCCGGCGACACGCTGCCCTTCGGGTAGGTCCAGGTTGTCGCACCCATGACATCTTCATTGGTCCAGTCGGTCTTGGGGCTGTCGGGGTGGTTGTTGTGGCATGTCACACAAGGCTGCGGGCGCGAGAAATCCGGAAACATCGCGGTGTAAGCGCCGGTGTCGGCGCTGCGGAAGAACACGGGCTTGCGGGTCTGTTTGACTTGCTCGAATTGGGTCGCCTGCACGCCCACGAATTTGTTCGACGGCGAAATCGGAAAGTCCGATCCGAGAAACAGCCCGATCGGCACCGACGTTTTTTTGATGTTGCCCGCAGCTTCGCGCAACAACAGCGCGGGCAGAGGCCCCTCCTCCACCTCCTCGCGTTTCCAGCGCTCGCCGAATTTCAGCCCGACCTTCTGCCCCGGCCCCACGATCTCGGCGGTGTAGATCGCGCGTGCGGTGGCCTGCTGGTGCGCGATGATCTTGAACGCGGTTTCGATCGGCACCGCGCTGCCGCCTTGCGCGCCGCCTTGCTCGGGCAGCTTCGCTGGCGCGGTGACGAAAAGATAGATCCCGAGCACGCCGAGCGCGGCAAGCACGAGAGTGTAGGTGCGGGAGTTCATGGGCGTTGTGTCCTTGCTTTGAAGCGACGTTGAGTGCCGTAGATCGACGGGCCGCCAGCCAGATACGCCTCGACCGCCTCGGGCGGGAGCGCGTCCTTCAAGCGTTTGGGCGTCTCGCGCACGACGTTGCCGTGGAAGTCGTGACACCCCATGCAGCTTTGCCAGTTCTTGTCGGCCACCAGTTTCGCGTGCGGCACGTCGATCGGGTCGTTCTTGAGGGCGAGCTTGTCGTGGCAGTGCTGGCAACCGGTGGCCGGCATGGTGACGCGCCGACCGGTGTGCTCCGTGTGGCAGCCGGCGCAAGTGTGCGCCGCCAGCGCGCGCCGCGCCGGCGCGAAGCGCTCCTCGGCAAAGCGGTCGACCGGGTGATCGTCGGCGGCGCGGGCATGGCAGGCGATGCAATCGCGGTTGTCGACGGGGTGGTGGCCGAAGGCGGTATCGGTCTCGCGAAGATTCAGCCAGTAATGCACCTTGCCCTGAATCTGCTGGCGCATCGTGCCGGGCGCGCTCACATGGCAGGCTTCGCAGGCGAGGCTGCTGTGGCCGGTGTTGGCCGGCCCCTTGCTGCGCCATGCATCGGCCGAGGGCAACACGAGCAGCACGAGCGCCATCACGGCCAGCACCCCCCCCACCACAAAGCCGATCCGGCGCGCCGGATTAATGAGCGGGCGCGCCATCAGTAGCTCACCACCACCCAGACATGGGCGAGAATCAAACCGATCAAGCCGATCGACAGCGCGATGTGCGCGCCGAGCACAGCATTGCGCCAGCCACTGGGCGCCGCGCCCGCCTTCTGCGCGCGCAATGGCAGAGCAGTCGCCACAATCAGCAGCATCACAAGAGTCAGCGCCAGCGCATGCCCGTGGCCCAGCCTCGAGGTGTGAGCCACCAACAAAACCGGCACGCCAACCCCCAGCCAGCGATGGACTTCGCGATGCCGCGCCGCCTGAAACCAGCGCTGCATCCAGCGCAACATCGACAGCCGCCCCTGCGCCAGCAACAGCGCGAACAACGCAAGCCCGGTGACAAACCCGCCGGTCCATGATGCGTGCATCCAGGCCAGCGGATCGAAGGGCGAGCCGGCCAGACCATGCGCGAGAAACACAGCCGCCAGCCCCGCCGCGAGCATCGAGGGCAGCGGATTTTGTATGGGCGCAGCAGCGCCCACCTGACCGAATGTCTCCGCCATGACCCGCGCCGCAGGCACGCCGGATTTCGCCAGCGCGTCGACCACCATGCGCTGAAAGCCGCTCGGCCCGCACACCAGAAACTGCGCGCCTGAACCGCGACCGAGCGCTTCGATGTCTTGCGATGTGAGCGCGCCTTGTTCGCTGGTGATGTGGCCCGTCACGCGCAGCCACGGCGATTGCTGCGCGAGCGCGGTGAGTTCGTCGTGGCCTGTCAGCCCGGCGCGGGTGGTTGCGCAGTGAAGCACATGCACCGGGCGGCTTGCGCCCAGCGCCGCGAACGAGCGAACCACGCAGAGCGCAGGCGTCACACCAATGCCGCCGACCAGACACACCAGAGGCCGCGTGTCGGAAGCCGAGAAATGCACTTGGCCCCTCGGGTGCGAAAGCTCAACGCGCGCGCCTTTTTTCAGGCTGAAAAGATGATTCGAAAAGGTGCCGAGCGGATCGCGGCGCACGGTAATTTCGCGCCATCGCGTTTCAGTCACCGGCGAAGTCAGCGTGTAAGCGCGCTCGACCGGCACACCGTCTTGCACCGCGCGCACCACCACATGCTGCCCGGGCAAGGCTGCATCAAGCGGCGCGGCATCTGCAGCGAAGCGGAACGAGCGCACCTCCTCGCTGTGATCAACCGTCTCGACCAGCGTGGCCGCATGATAAGCCGCCTGCGCGCCAACGAGGCGCTCGAGGCGCGGAACGCAGCCCCCACACATCGCGCCCGCGCCGGTGCGGTCCTGCACCAGCGACAAGCGCTGGGCGCCGGTGAAGATGGCCTCGCGCACCGAGGCCTCGGTGACGCGCATGCATTTGCACACCATATCCGCCGCTGGAGCAAGCAGCAAGGGCGGCAAGCTGCCACTGCGGGTAAAATTTTCGTCGTCAGCCGCCGACCAGGGTGCGCGATCGATCACGAGCTGATGGATGAGGTCGATCTCGTCCCACTTGCCGATCACGAAGGCTGCAATCAGCCGGTCGTCGACGATTTCGAGCCGGCGCTCGGCGCCACCTATCGGATCCGCCCACGCAACGGTTCTCACGCGCGCCTCGTCGTAGCGCTCGGCGCAGATCGAAAACACCGGCTCGTCAGCCAGCCGGGACGCGATCACCGCCGACCCATCGGGCTTGCGGATCAGCAGATTGATCGCAGGCCGGTCGAGGAAGTGACCCGCGTACTGCGTCACCAGCCCGATCGAAGACAGCGAATACACCCGCTCGAGCGTCGTGAAATACGAGCGAACCCGCGATTCCTTCCCGTGAAGCTCAAGGAAGCGCTCGCGATCGATCACCAGCAATTCAAGCGGCCCCTCTGCCAACACCGTCGCGCTGCGCGTGCCGTCGCCCAACAACGCCCGCTCGCCGAACGACTGACCTTCCAGCATGCGAGCCACGACCCGGGAGGCGCCGTCGGATTCACTGCGACACACCGCCGCCACGCCGCGCCTGATCACGAAAAGCTCGGTGCCGATATCGCCTTGCCGGAACACCGCCTCGCCGTCGTCAAAGCAGCGCGTTTCGAGATCGGCCACTGTGGTGCCGTAAGTCTTCAGGGTCGCGAGGATGGATGATTCCACGGTCAGCCGTGCTTCCGCCTGAGCGCGGCCGAGCGCCTTGATTTTCACATCGAGCATCGCGCCGTCAGGCAGGACGCGCCGCACATCGGCGCGGTCGATGCGGATCAACACGCTACGACGCAACGCGCGCACGCTGGCATTACGCGGCGGCGCGTTTTCCACAAGCGCCTGCTCGCCCACAAAGCGACCCGGCTCGCTGATGCGGGCGAGCCCGACCTCCTCATTGCGAAGCAACGTGAAAACCAGCAACTCGCCGTCGACCAGCACCCAAGCGCCCGTCCCGCGCGCACCCTCCTCGATCAGCAATTGCCCGGCATCGAGCGAAACCAGCGCAGCCGCCTTCGCCAAAGACTCGAGCGCCGCGGCGTCAGCCCCGGACACGAGGCCGGACTGGCGCAGCACATTCGCAATCTGCTCGGTGCTCAAGCGGGTAAAATCCAAAGGCGCCTCTGATCAATGAATCGATGCGAATGGAATGCCAACAGCGTGCAACCGAAAAGCCAGCCCGGCAGCAAGCGCGCGCGTTGCCGCGCAATCAACCGCCCGCACTCAATACGGCCCCAAGATAACGAAACATCACGACCCTGTAAATCCTCGATCATGCCTTCGTCATACGCCGCCCCCATGACGAAGACGCAAGTCTCAGCAGCGCCGACTCAGCCCAAGCGCTGAATCTTTTCCCCCGCGACCAACAGGTGATTCTTCAACGCCGCGATGCAGGGCGCAAAGCGTCGGGAAAAGCGCCGCTCCGCCCGGACGCGTGCCAGAAACTCGCCCGCCAGCTGCGCCGCGTCGCGCCAGCTTTCGTTGGCAACGGCCGCGTGAAGGCTGGCAGCGGGCAAGGCATCGGGCAGGCCGCCACCGCTACGCGGGGCAAAGCCCATCGGCGTCATGTCGTAAGCCGGCGCGAGTTCATACGGGCGGCCGTGGTCGGTCACGAACGAAAGATTGCCGTTGTGCAGATCGGTGTTGCCGATCAGCGTGCCAAAGGCCCAGAGCAACGCGGCCTGGCGGGCGGCCTCAGCCCTGATGAGCAAAAGATCGCGCCAGCGACACCGCGCCCATTCGAAATACCCCGCCGGCGGGCGTGACGCCGGTACCTGCCCAAGACCGCCCGCACGAATACGGCGACGACAGCGCGACAGAGGGCGGGGTCCCATGCCAAGGCGTACCGTACCCGCGACGGCAGGGTCAGGACCCACTGCCTGACCGATACATCGGGGAATACGTAGTCCACCAGATGCGCTGCGCGCTCGGTCATGCGGCGTCCACCGCAGCTCGGACAGAAGCCTCGCCCCTTGCACGAGAACGCCACAAGCCGCTCGTGCCGACATCCCGCACACCGAAACCGCGCGAAACCCGCCGCCAGGCACCCACACGTCAGGAAACCCCGAAACGCGCTGTCCACGAATTTCGGCAAGCCCCGCCCGTCGCGGTGCTCGGCCGCCTGCGCGCGAAACGTCTCGTAGTGCTCGCGCACAATTTGATGGAGTGCCCCCTGTTCGGGCTGGCGAGCACGGTAAGTGAGCGACGACGGCACGCCGCATAGCCAGGGCAAGGCTCATGCCTGCCCTGCGTCCCGTCGCAGCGATGGGGGATCGCAGATTCTGCTTACTGATGTTCGGCTGGTGTTCTAACTGGCGGACTTCACGACCAGTCCGCCCGACGAGGCGCATGCGAAGCGCGCGCGAGCCGTTTACACTGGGCCCATGCAAATGCATCGATGCTCGATAGCCTTAGGGGTGTTTCTGGCTGGCGTGTGCGTGTCCGACGCCGGCGCGATACCCGGCCGCACGCAGGGGCCACGCCAGCCGGTTGGAGAGATCGTGAATCCATCGGCCGAGGTGCTGTTGCCGGACGGGCGGCCCACGCAGTGGATCGTCGAGCCGCGCCCGCAGCCGGGCGCACCAGCAGGAGCGGCGGTGGCGTCTGGTACATCGCACGCCGGCACGCGCAGTCTGCTGGTGTCCGCAGCTCGCATGACGTGGACCAACAAGACGCTTGTCCGTCCGTACGCCAAGTACCGACTCAGCGGGTGGATCAAGACAGAAGCGATCCCGTCCGGCGATGGCTGGGGCGCACGACTGGAGTTGCGCGGCGGCGTGACGATGACGTCGGCGGCACAACGAATCACCGGAACCACGGACTGGACGCGGGTGGACATCACCTTCGACACCGGGGGGCAGGACAGTTTCATCCTCGCCGCGACGCTGGGCGCCCCGCGCGGACGCCGCGCTCCTGGCGAACCGGACGTGGCCTCCGGCCAAGCATGGTTTGACGACCTGACCCTCGAACTAATCGAGACCCGTGAGTTGCGGCCGGACGTCGTGATCCACGCCGCCGGCACTCGCGAGCCGATGCCCGACCTGATCTACGGGCAGTTCATCGAACACCTCGGCCGAAGCATCTACGGCGGGATCTGGGCAGAGATGCTCGAGGACCGCAAGTTCTATGCGACCGTCGGCGAAACCAGACGCGATCGCGAGCACGTGCCATCGCCATGGCGGGCCGTGGGCGACGTGCAGGCCGTGACGATGGCGACCGCGGGGGCCTTTGTCGGCGCGCACTCCCCGCAGGTGGACCTCGGCCCGGGCGGCCAGCCACGGGGAATTGCACAGACCGGGCTGGCTGTGGCGGCCGGCAAGAGCTACACCGGCTACGTGATCCTCGCGGGTGACCAGTCGGCCGCGCCGATCGATGTGACGGTCACGTGGGGCCCCGGGCCGAACGACCGGCAGGTGGTGACCATTCATGCACTCACGCCTGCGTTCGCAAAATACCCGGTGGCGTTTCGGGCGGGCGCGTCGAGTGAGGACGTGCGGTTCGAGATTCTGGGTCGTGGCCGTGGCACATTCCGGGTCGGGACCGCGTCGCTGATGCCCGACGACAACGTCAAGGGCATGCGCCGCGACACGCTGGAACTGCTCAAGCAGCTTGATGCACCGATCTACCGCTGGCCTGGCGGCAACTTCGTGAGCGGGTACGACTGGAAGGACGGCATCGGCGACCGCGACAAGCGACCGCCGCGGAAGAATCCGGCGTGGACGGGTATCGAGCACAACGATTTCGGCATGCATGAGTTCTTCGACTTCCTGCACGAGGTGAACTCCCAGCCGTTCATCGCGGTCAACGCGGGCCTGGGGAACGCGCAGTCGGCAGCGGAAGAAGTCGAATACGTCAACGGCGGACCGGACACGCCGATGGGCAGGCTGCGCTTGCAGAACGGACGCCGCGAACCGTGGGGGTCCAAGTACTGGGCGGTCGGCAACGAGATGTCCGGCGACTGGCAGTTGGGCAACGTGCCAATCGAGGAGTTCGTCAAGCGGCACAACACGTTTTCTCAGGCGCTGCTCAAGGTCGATCCCTCCATCCTGCTGGTGGCATCGGGCGAAGCGGTGCGTGCGAGCAGCGACTGGGATCGGCAACTGCTGGCGCAGGGCGCCGATTACATTCACCTCAACAGCAAACACTTCTATCGGCAGGACTGGCACGGCGGCGGACTGCTGACGCATGTGCGGCAGATCGGCGACGCCATCCGCGCGATCGCGGACGCCCATCGCGAGTACATGCGGACCATTCCGCAGATGCAGGGCCGCGACATCCGGGTGTCACTCGACGAGTGGAACTACTGGTACGGCCCGCACGTGTTCGGTGAACTGGGCACCCGCTACTTCCTGCGCGACGCCCTGGGCATCGCGGCGGGCCTCAACGAATACAGCCGGCAGACCGACGTGATCGCGATGGCCAACTACGCGCAGACGGTCAACGTGATTGGGGCGATCAAGACGAACAAGACCGCCGCCGTGCTCGACTCCACGGGCGAGGCGCTGGTGATGTACCGGCGGCACTTCGGGACGGTGCCGGTGGAGATCACCGGCGCGCCCGAGCCGCTCGACGTGGCAGCGGCGTGGACTGCCGACAGAACCGCCCTGACCATCTCCGTCGTCAATCCCACGTTTGAGCCACAGCGGCTGGCGTTTCGCCTTGAAGGCGCCCGCCTGGCGTCGGACGGTACGCAGTGGGTGCTCACCGCCCCGGACGACATGGCCTACAACGAACCCGGCAAGGCACCGGCGGTACGGTTTACCGAACGGCGCGTGACGGGCGTGCAGGAGACGCTGGAACTGGCACCCGCGAGCGCCACGATTTTCCGGATCGCTGTGCGGTAAGCCGATAGTCCGTATTACGTGGGTCTTTCCCGAACATAACGGACCTTATCCGACGCTGGCCGTCTACGTGCAGCTATTTCCACCCACCGGGGCCGACGTCTGGGTGGCGGACCTGACGGTCCGCTGATCGTCCTCGCTCCGCCGTCGGCCGTCACGTCGAACTCACTGGAGTACGGCCCTTCGAGCGGCATGGCCTTTCGGCACCGATGGTGGCGTGTTCCCTCGCAGGCGCCGGCGTCACGACACGACGGTCAGCGGATGCCGGGCGAGCTTCGTGCGGGCCTCACGCATGTCGTCGCCGCGCAGTTCGCGCAGGGCTGACGTGACCAGCGACCGCACGACCTTCTTGCGCCACACCAGCTCGAAGTCGGTGTTGTCCATCGGCTTGGCCAGCGGGTAGGCCTCGTCGGCGATCGCGGCGATGACCTCGTCGGTCAGGCGCTCGCCTGCCATCCGCGCGACCGCGCCCGGCACCTCGAGCGGCCGGGAGGCCAGGGCGCCGAGCACCAGCCGCCCCTCGACCACCCGATCACCGTCGAACCGTGCTGCGGCGGCGACGGCCGCCACCGGGAAGTCGAACGAGCCGCGACGACGAAGCTTCCAGTAGGTCGACCGCCAGCCATCGAGTGACGGCAGGTGCACGGACGTGAGGATTTCTTCGCGGCGCCGTGTCAGGTAGTGCATGCCGTCGTTCGCATACAGGTCTGTCAGGGCGACCTCACGCTCGCCGGCGGTCGATACCAGCCGGACCGTCGCGCCAAGCGCGATCAGGGCGGGCGCGGTATCGGTCGACGACACCGCCAGACACCGATCGCTCGACGTCGCCACCCAGCAGATTTCGCCGTCCTTCTTCATGCAGAAGTTGATGGCCTTGCGCCACTCGAACGTCTGGTCGTAGTAGGTGCAGCGCGTGTCGAGGCAGATGTTGCCGCCGATGGTGCCCATGTTGCGCAGGTGCGGCGTCGCGATCTGCGCCGCGGCCTGCCAGAGGCCGACGTAGCCGCTCCGCACGCGCGGTTCATGCACGAGGGTCGTCAACGTCACGCCGGCGCCAATCGTCAGGCCCTCACCGTTGGTGATGGCCCCAAGTTCGTTAATCCCCCGCAGGCCGATCACGGTCGACGGTGTCTGCTGGCGGCGCTTCATATTCGGCACCAGGTCCGTCCCCCCGGCCAACAGCATCGTGGTCACGGGATCGTCGGCGAGCCAGGCCGCGGCGTCGGCCACCGAGCGGGGCGCGCGATACGTGTAGGCAGGCAGGCGCATCATGACTTGGATTTCTCCCAGGCCGCCTTCGCAGCCCTCGCTTCCACGCCGGCGTCGACGCGGGTGTTCTTTGGACGATCGGGATCGTTGCTCGCGCGCCCGTCGCCCCCGGCCCAGGGTGGTGTCACGCGCAGCACCTCCGGCCACGGGACATCGGGAAACGACGTGGGCCCAGACCGCGCGGGTTTGCCCGCGGCCTTGGCTTCCAGCGCGCGCAGGATCTTCTCGGGCGTCACCGGAATCGAGTCGACGCGCACACCCACGGCGTCGTAGACCGCGTTGGCGACCGCCGGCATGATCGGCAGCAACGGTCCCTGCCCCACTTCCTTCGCGCCGAAGGGACCGGCCGGATCCGGGTGTTCGATCAGGTCGGTGATGACCTCGGGCATGTCGAGGCTCGTCGGGCTCTTGTATTCGAGCATCGACGGGAACTTGTGCACTACCGCATGGGACAACGTCGGCGGCAGGCGACGGAACGCCTGTTCCTCCATGAGCGCCTCGCCGAGTCCCATGTAGACGCCACCCTCGACCTGTCCCCGCACCAGCGTCGGGTTGAGCGCCCGGCCGATGTCGTGCGCGATCCACACACGCGGCACGGTGATCCACCCGGTGTCGGGATCCACGTCCACCTCGACCACCGCGGCCGTGTAGGAATACGTGGGTGACGGACCGACGCCGCCACCCTTGAAGCGCGCGGGCGATCGCGGGGGCGTGTAGGACCCAGTCGTGCCGAGTGTGCCGAACTTCGCCTCGGCCATACACACGGCTTCCTGGAAGGTGCAGCCCTTGCCGGGATCCTCGGCGTCGAACACCCGCCGTTCGGCGAAGGTGAGCCGGTCCTTCGGAATCCCCAGCTTGCCGCTGACGCCTTCGGCGATGAGCTCACGCGCGCGTTCTGCCGCCTGGATGGCGGCGTTGCCCATCATCAGGGTGACGCGGCTCGAATACGACCCCAGGTCGACCGGCGTCAGGTCGGTATCGCCCGTCACCGCCCGGATGTCGAACGGCTCGAGGCCGAGCACTTCGGCCACGAGGCCCACGAGCACGTCGTCCGACCCCTGGCCGATCTCGGTCGCGCCGCAGAACACCGTGACGCCGCCGCTCCGGTCGAGCTTGAGCTGCACGCCTGAATGCGGCAGGTCGTTCCAGTTGATGGGCAGGCCGGCACCCGACAGGTACGACGAACACGCCAGACCGACGCCCTTACCGTGCGGCAGCTTGCGGAACTTGTCGCGCCAGCCGCTGCGCTCGACGACCGTCCGGATGCAGTCGGCCAGGCCGATGGTCCGCACCCGCAGGAAGTTCGCGGTCAACGAGTCGGGCGGCTGGACGATGTTGAGCCTGAGGTCAGCCGGGTCGATCGACAGTTTCTCGGCGATCTTGTCGAGCTGGACCTCCTGCCCGAACCGCGACTGCGGCGTGCCGTGGCCGCGCTTCGGCCCGCACGGCGGTTTGTTCGTGAACGTGCGGCAGCCGCGGAACCGGTACGTGGGAATGTCATACGTCACCGTCTGCAGGGCCCCGGTGTAGAACGTGCTGGCCACACCGTAGGACCCGTAGGCCCCGCCATCAAGCAGTGTCTGCAAGTCGAGACCCGTGATCTTGCCGTCGTTGCTGACGCCGGTGCGGAATCGCATCAGCACCGGGTGCCGTCCGCGGTGGCAATAAAACACCTCTTCCCGGTTCAGGCAGATCTTCACCGGCCGATCGAGACGCAGGGCGGCAAACGCCGCGACGACCTCGTGGTTGAACGGATCGCTCTTGCCGCCGAATCCCCCGCCGTTGGGCGTCGCCACCACGCGGATATGGGCCGCGGGCAGGCCGAGCGCCTTGGCCAGCGCCCGGTGCAGGTAGTGCGGCGTCTGGGTGCTGGAGTACACGACCAGCTTGCCGTCCGGGTCCTTGATCGCCACCGTCGCGTGCTGCTCGAGCGGCAGGTGCGTGTTGCCCTCGAAGAAGAACAGGTCGTCGAAGACGTGGTCGGCCCCGGCGATGGCGTCATCGACCTCGCCGAACTGCAGCGCCACGGCCTTGTGCACGTTGCCGAAGTCGCCGTACTCGTGGATGCGGGGTTCAGGATGCGCCAGCGCCTCTGCCGGCGACGCGATGGTCCGCAACGTCTCGTACTGGACGTCGATCAGGTTCACGGCGGCTTCTGCCGTAGCCTCATCGCGGGCCACGACTGCGGCCACGGGATCCCCCACGAACCGCACGACGTCGCGGCACAACGCGTGTTCGTCGTGACTCACCGGAAGAATGCCGTAGGCAACCGGGAAGTGTTCGCCGGTCAGCACCAGGTGCACGCCGTCGAGCGCCTCGGCCTTCGCCGTGTCCATCGAGACGATGCGGCCGTGCGGCACGCTCGATCGCAGCAACCGGCAGTGCAGCATCCGCGGGAACGACAGGTCGTCGGCGAACTTCGTCTGGCCGGTGACCTTTGCGCGACCGTCCACGCGGCGGCGGGGACGCCCGACGACGCCAAAGGATTTTGTCGTCACTGCTGGTCCTCCCGGGCACGCTGCGCCGCAGCCTCGACGGCATCGAAGATCTGCTGGTAACCCGTGCAGCGGCACAGGTTGCCCGACAGGGCCTCCCTGATCAGGTCCCGCGACGGATTCGGCTCGCGATCGAGCAGCGCCTTGGCCGTGATGAGGATGCCCGGGGTGCAGTAGCCGCACTGCGAGCCGCCGAGATCGGCGAAACACTCCTGCAGCGGGTGCAGGCGGCCGTCGTCGACCAGGCCTTCGACGGTCACGACCTCGCGCCCCGCACACTCGTGCGCCACCAGCAGGCACGACAACACGGGCTGACCGTCGACCAGCACCGCGCAGGCGCCGCACTCGCCAAGTTCGCAGCCATGTTTGGTGCCCGTGAGGTTCAGATCCTCGCGCAGCACCTCAAGCAGGGTCTTGGCCGGATCGACCAGGGCCTCAGCCGGCTCGCCGTTGACCGTCAGTGCCAGTGGCAGTTTCGTCATGTCGTCATCCCACATCTTGGGCGCGCCGCTGTGCCAGCGCGCCGGCTTCCGCGGCCTGGACACTCAGGCCGCGCTACGAATATGAAGTCCTCTGACCAGATATTGCGCTAATTCCCGGCCCACGTCGGTCGCCGACGCAGCACCGTCCGGGCGAAACCACAACACGGTCATGTTCAGGGCACCAAGCATCGCGCGCGTGACGAGCGCAGGAGACGCCGTTGCGAACTCACCCGATCGCACTCCGGCGGCGACAAGCCCGCGCACCGCCCGCTCGTACCGGTCGCGCTTGGCCACGATGCGGACGCGCAGCGGCGGCGGCAATGCGTCGACCAGCAGGTGCGCCGAGGCGCCATCCACCTCACCAAGCAGCGTCGAGACGTGGGTCCGCAGCACCCCGTCGAGCCGCGCGGCCACGGACCCTCGCCCACGTTTCGCGCCGGCGACGGCGGCAAGCATCGAGTCGAGCGCGCGATCCTGGCAGTAGAACAGGATCTCGTCCTTGCCCTTGAAGTAGTAGTAGAGGTTCGCCGGTGACAGGTCGGCGGCCGCGGCAATCTCGCGCATGCCGGTATCGGCCACGCCGCGGTCGCGAAACAACCGGGCGGCCGCACGCAGGATCAGGTCGCGCTGGGCATCGCGCCTGCGTCTCGAACGTTCGTTCGAACTTCGAACCACGGTTCAATTGTAAGCCAGGGGCGACCGAACCGCGAACGCGGTTACCCCCAAACCAGCGACGGATCACGTAAACTTTCAATCACCATGATCAAGTCAACCACGACCCGTTTCGGCGTCAGCTTCGCCCTCGTGTTGGCCTTCGGTGGTCCGCTCGCCCTGACGTCGCTTGCGCAGCAGGCGCCGGCCGCGCCGTCGGCGGCCTCGTTCGTGCCGAAAGACCTCAAGCCGCTGCTTCTGGGCCGACAGAGCGAGATGCGGATTCCGGTGCAGTGGTACACAGCGGATCGGCAGACGCTGTCGCAGAACTTCCTGCCCGCAACGGCGGGCGGCGGACGCGGAGGCGGGCGCGCCGGCGGGCGCGGCACGGCCCCCTCACTGAGCCGCAATCGCATCGCGCGCCTCAAGCGGCTCGACATGGACTGGCAGCTCGCCCTCAGCCGGCTCGACACCGCGCGTCGGTCACCGGCGGCGCAGGCCGACCTCACGCAGCTGAAGGCGACGATTGCGGCCAACCTCGCCGAGCTCGACGACGATGGACGCGCGCTGGCGGCGATGACGCCACTCGTGCCGTTCGCGGCGGACCTGGTGGAACTGTATGAAGCCCGCGTGCGGGTGGATCCCATCGACCCACAGTCGGCCGCCGGGCGCATCACCGCCGCCCACAAGTCGATCGCCGCCATCCGTGCACGGGTGGAGGCTGGCCTGACCACGGGCGGACCGGCCAACGCCATCCGCATCGCGCCGGACCTGGCGGGCCGGACGGCAGCGGCCGTCGATGCCCTGCGCTCGCCAATGGCCGAGTGGTTCACCTTCTACAACGGTTACGACCCGCTGTTCACCTGGTGGATGCACCTGCCGTACGGCCACCTCACGCGCGAACTGGAGGCCTACGCAGGTCTGTTGCGCGACCGCGTCGTGCCGGCCGGCCAGACCAATGCGGGCCACGGTCCGGTCGACGCCACCGTCGCACCGGTGGCCCCGCCACTCCGTCCCTCGGTGCCCGACCTCGAATACCTGATGGCGCTGCCGCAGGACGAGACGATTGAGATCGTCAACGCGTTCCGGTCACCCGGCGGCGCGCCCGCCGGGATGGGCGGACGTGGCGGACGCGGTGGCGGCGGACCGGTCAAGGACGAGGCGTTCTACCGCGCCTGGCTCGAGGCGCTCAAGACGCTCGACTTCGACGCGCTGAGCCGCAACGCGCAGGTGAACTACCTGGCCATCAAGCGCATCAGCGAGCAGCAGATTGCCCGCGCGAACTTCGTCCCGCCGGCCGACATTCCACGCAAGACCGATGACAGCGGCATCGAGGGTCCGGCGCGCGGCCGCGACGGGCTCATCCTCGACCTGGCCGACGAGATGATTCCGTACACGCCGGAGCAGCTCATCGAGCTGGGCAACCGCGAGTTCGCCTGGACGGTGGCCGAAATGGAGAAGGCCTCGGCCGAACTGGGATTCGGATCGAACTGGATGCAGGCGCTGGAGGCCACCAAGAACACGGCGGTGCCGCCGGGCGGCCAGCCGGTCATGATCCAGGGGCTGGTGCACGACGCCGCCGACTTCCTGATCTACAACGACCTCATCACGGTGACGCCGGTCAACCGCGAAAGCCTTCGCATGGGCATGATGTCGCCCGAGCGCCAGCTGGTGAACCCCTTCTTCACGGGCGGCGCGATCATCTCGGTCTCCTACCCCACCGACACGATGGAATACGACCAGCGCATCCAGAGCATGCGCGGTAACAACCCCGGGTTCTCGAATGCTACGGCCGGGCACGAGATGATTCCCGGCCACAACTACACGTCGTACATGGGCCAGCGGCTCAACAACCACCGCGCCAACCTCGGCATCTCGACGCCGTTCTACGGCGAGGGCTGGGCGCTCTATTGGGAAACGATGTTCTGGGACCTGGGCTTTCATGACACGCCGCACAAGAAGATCGGCGCCCTGTTCTGGCGCATGCACCGCGCGGCCCGCATCGTCTTTTCGCTAAAATTCCACATGGGCCAGTGGTCGCCGCAGGAGTGCGTCGACTTCCTCGTCAACGAGGTCGGTCACGAGCGGGAGAACGCCATCGCCGAGGTGCGGCGGTCGTTCCAGGGCAACTACGGTCCGCTCTACCAGGCGGCCTACCTGCTCGGCGGCCTCCAATTGCGCGGCCTCAAGCGTGAACTCGTGGATTCAGGCCAGATGACCCTGAAGGAGTTCCACGACGCGGTGGTGCTGCAGGGCTCGATGCCGTTCCCGCTGACGCGCATGGCGATCTCGTCGATGCCGCTCACGCGCGACACGAACCTCGACTGGCCGTTCTACGGGGAGATTCGGTAGGCGCTCATTCAGCTTCGTGAGGAGCGCGATCGAGCCCGGGATGCTCGTCTGCGCCGCGCGGTCCACACGCGCCCAGGATCGTTGAATGGCGCGCCGCGCCTCGTGCCCTGACGTCGCGCCTCCGACGCTGGCCGGCCTCTACAAAAATCGCCGAAACCGAAAAAGACTTGACACGACCAGGACCGAAAGCGTATATCATCCAGCCTCGTCTCACAAGGTGGAGGGGCCATGAAGAGTCGGCGGGTTATCTCGTCAGTCTTTCTTGTCGCCGTTGTCGCCCTTGTAATCGGGGCTTCCGGCTGTCGTGGAGACTCCTCTGCGACCGCGTCCCCTGTTGCTGATGCCGTGGCACGCATCTATGACGAGTTTCTCGAATCTCGCAAACTCGCGGCGAGCCTGACGTCATCCCTGCCCGGCCTTGATGCTGTCGCACGTGAGCGCAAGATCGTCGAGGACCGCAAGACCCTCCGCAACCTTGAAGCCGGTGTCGAGTCCAAACGCGCGCTGCTGGCCGACTCGAAACGCGATCTTCCCCCAGACGGCCCAAACGAGTCGCTGTATTTCCAGGTCTGGAGCGGCCATCTCGGCGATGGAGACAAACCGGCGTTCCGACGCCTCGCTGGAGGCGGCATGGAGTACGCGGGCAAGCAGTTCACGAAGGAAGTCGCCCTCCAATGCGCCGTCCCCGCCCGCATGAAGCGAGATACCTACAGGCCGTTCCTCGACTGCCTGGCCACCCTGCAGTCGTCAGGCGCCCAGCGCTAAAACCGGCCTCCCCCTGCAGGTCTGAAGAGCTGCGGGCCGGCGACTGGCGCATTGTGCGCGCATTACTTCGAGTACAACTCGACGATGAGCTGTTCCTGCACGGGCAGGTTGATCTGCTCACGGTTCGGGATCGATGAGCTTCTTTCCACGGCGTCTTGCGGCTCTGCGTGCGCCAGTACGAGCCGCCGACCGTCAGCGAGGTAGTCGCGATGCGGCGCCCTTCGTGGAACCGACGTCCCCCCCACAAATGAGTACGTAGGCTCCCCCGTCGAGTAGACAGTCGATAAGGAGACGGTCCCGGTGATGACGGCCTCGGCAGAAACGTGAGGGGTGGCACCGCGCCGAGGCTGTCGTGGGGCCGCTCATGGTTGTACGTCAGGAGCCAGCGCTCGCTGACGGCACGGACCTCTTCGAGGGATTCGAAGAGGTC
>Ga0222714_10001703_pt1 | contig 24491 bp, 27 predicted proteins | sample C33_3DmetaG_FD_165048 | JGI IMG/M metagenome (GOLD analysis project Ga0222714, IMG submission 165048) | Estuarine water microbial communities from San Francisco Bay, California, United States - C33_3D | ecosystem: Environmental > Aquatic > Marine > Unclassified | place: USA: California...
CTGCATTTCCGCACCTCAAGTGGCCGCGACATAACGAATTTTAATTCGAGTTGCTCTTGAATCTCTTGCGCTGATCTAGCAGTGTCTCTGGATCACAGTGGGTTTATGTTATTTGCCCCACGAGGAGATCATTAGTGTGGATTTCACGGCTTTTCGCCCTTTCAATCGCTATAACTTTTATAGCTGAGTCGGCTAGTGCCCAGCAGCAACAGCAATTGACTAACATTCAAAGTAGCCAAAACGGTGACTGGACGATGAGGTGTGGGGACGTGCCAAACGGCGGCCGTCTATGCGAGATGACGCAAGTGATTAATAATCCACGCGATGGAAAACCCATCATGCAAGCGGCAGTTATTAAACCGCCGGGAGAACGTGGCGCGCTTCTTCGTTTCATCGCGCCACTAGGAATTTGGCTCGGCCCAGGCATTTCCCTAAGTATAGATGGCGCTCCGGGACAGAAGATGGATTTCGCTTTCTGCCTGCGACAAGGCTGCATTGCTCAAATTCCGCTATCCGAAGCCCTTGTGAATTCTATGAAACGTGGATCGGCTGGAACTGTGACATTGCAAAATATCCGTGGCCAAAAATTGGAATTTAAGATCTCACTTAGTGGATTTACCGCCGGATATGACCTTTTATGAGGCCGTCACAGCGTTGGTAGATTGATCGGATCTTCAACACGATATTACTGGTCCGATTACTTCAACTTAGCCCAAGCATAAGATAAGGCTCCACCATTTCCTGTCACCTTGAAAACAGTGTCCCCAACAGCGGTCACTATGGTTTTCCGATATAATGAAAAGCGACAGAATTTAGCACGGCTTTCGTGAGGTTTTAGCGATCCCATTCGCTTTTTCTCAAGCCCCAGTGCGAAAATACATACTAAGAAATACACAGCTAATCTCTTATTAAACCAAGAAACCAAAAGTCATTTAACTTAACAATGGTTACTAGGCACAAAAAAACGGCCTCGGAGCTTATATCTGCTCCAAGGCCGCCTTCAGAGAATTATAACCTGTGTTCTTAGTGCGCCAAAACGGCGAGCAACAACAAGGCTACAATGTTGGTGATCTTAATCATGGGATTCACGGCAGGACCCGCAGTGTCCTTGTAAGGATCACCAACAGTGTCACCAGTCACCGCTGCCTTATGGGCTTCGGAACCTTTGCCTCCGTGATTACCATCTTCAATATACTTCTTGGCATTATCCCAGGCCCCGCCTCCAGCTGTCATGGAAATAGCTACATAAAGGCCGGTGACAATCACACCCAAAAGCATCGCACCTAGAGCTGAGAATGCAGCTGATTTTCCAGCTATCATCCAGACTACAAAATACAGAACGATCGGTGCCAAAACCGGCAACAGAGATGGTATGATCATTTCTTTAATTGCAGCCTTTGTTAGCAAATCAACGCAGGTGTCATATCGAGGACGACCAGTACCTTCCATGATACCTGGGATATCACGGAACTGCCGGCGAACCTCTTCTACAACTGAACCAGCTGCACGCCCTACTGCAGTCATTGACATTGCGCCGAACAAATATGGCAACAGACCACCAAAGAAAAGTCCAACAACAACATAAGGATTGTTGAGACTAAAATTCGGCGTGACACCTTCAAAGAAAGTGTAAGTACCGGCGTTAGCAGCAAAATACTCCAAATCAGCTGTATACGCACCAAACAGGATCAATGCGCCGAGCCCAGCCGAGCCAATCGCATATCCTTTTGTAACTGCCTTAGTGGTGTTGCCTACAGCATCCAGAGCATCTGTGGTATTGCGCACGTCGCTATCAAGCTCCGCCATTTCCGCAATGCCGCCGGCATTATCTGTGACAGGACCATAAGCATCTAGCGCGACTACCATGCCAGCAAGTGACAACATAGATGTGACCGCAATCGCAATGCCAAAGACACCAGCTATGAGATAAGTGATTATGATTGCCGCACAAATAACCAGAGCAGGTAAAGCTGTTGCCTCCATGGATACAGCAAGGCCTTGGATTACGTTTGTGCCATGACCAGTCGTGGATGCCTGAGCCACACTTTTCACAGGACGGTAGCCCGTTCCAGTGTAATATTCAGTGATCCAAATGATCAGGCCTGTAACTGCCACACCGACAAGTGCGCATATGAAAAGACCAGTGCCGCTGAAAGAGCCAGATGGTCCCTCAAGCACGGTACCCAGTCCTATCACTTGTGAAGTCGCTGCAAAGATCAGCAGAAGGGAAATCACTGCAGAAACAATGAAACCTTTGTACAAGGCACCCATGATATTCTGCGATGGACCAAGTTTCACAAAAAATGCGCCAATAATCGATCCAATGATAGAGACGCCACCGATAATCAATGGATACACCAATACTTGGTCGATTACTGGCTGACCGCCGAAGAAAATTAGGCCAAGAACCATAGTTGCCACTACAGTAACGGCATATGTTTCAAACAGGTCAGCAGCCATTCCGGCGCAATCGCCCACGTTGTCACCGACATTATCTGCGATCACAGCGGGATTTCGGGGGTCGTCCTCGGGGATACCAGCTTCTACTTTACCTACAAGGTCTGCTCCGACGTCAGCACCTTTGGTGAAGATACCTCCACCAAGACGGGCAAAAATCGATATAAGAGAAGCACCAAAACCCAATGCAACAAGAGGATCAATCAGGTCGCGGCCTTCGGCACCCACACCCTTCAGTACACCGTAATACACAGCGACACCGAGGAGGGCGAGACCAGCAACCAGCATGCCTGTAACAGCACCTGACTTAAAAGCAATATCTAGTCCGCGTGCGAGACCACCGCGAGCTGCTTCCGCAGTCCGAACATTAGCCCTCACAGACACGAGCATGCCGACGTAACCCGCAAGGCCAGACAGAGTTGCACCGATAGCGAAGCCAAGAGCCGAGAGGAAGCCAAGCAAAACCCAGGTCAAAACAAAAATCACCACGCCAACCATTCCGATAGTGGTATATTGGCGCTTCAGATAAGCACTGGCACCTTCACGGATCGCTCCTGCTATTTCCTGCATCCGAGCATTGCCAGCATCAGCTGCCAAAACTGAACGACCAATAATGATGCCGTAAAGTACTGCCGCAAGGCCGCAAAGCAGCGTTATGTAATAGGCCATGTCCATCTGAAGAGGCCCCTCCCAAGTTGCTGTTAATAATATCAAAAGGTGGGCGCACTCAAGCGGACGCCGGGTGCGCGATCAGAGCGGGTCTATGCCAGATGCCCCCGCAGCACGCAAGACAATGCGCTGCGACAAAGCCGCCTCTCTAAGAGACAATCTTCCTTCTGATTTTGAGCCCAAGAACACAAAAAACTGCCAAACAGATCAAAGGAGACACGCCATAGTTAACCGTTTGCCAATCAAAGGCATTGAGGAGTTGTCCAGATGAGAGTGCGGAAATCGCAACGGTCGCAAAAATCAAGAAATCGTTGAAGCCTTGGACTTTGGCCCTTTCCTCAGGGCGGTAGGTTTCTGTTAGCAGCGTCGTCGCGCCTATAAACATAAAATTCCACCCAACACCAATTACCAAAAGGCCAATGATAAAGTTTTCAAATTCTGCACCGGATAGATGAGCGATGACAGCTACAATATTCAGCACTGCTCCAATCAGAATGACATTTAAAACACCAAATTTTCTAATGATGTCACCGGTGAAAAATGAGGGTGCAAACATTCCAATAATGTGAGCTTGGATGACCCACTTTGAATCGACAAAATGGAAACCACAGTTTGCCATTGCCAGCGGCGTAGATGCCATTAGGAGCGCCATAACCCCATAAGCCACGAAAGCCGCTATAACAGCCACTGCACATCTAGGTTGCCTTAGAATTTCGAGCAGAGGACGTCCAGATGACCTTCGTTGCTCATCTGTAAGTTTCGGTATCTTAACACCTGAGAGGAGGACAAATGAAATTAAGTAGACGCCAATAAGCGCAAAATAACTGCCTGCAAATTCTACCGGCGAGAGCAAATCTTTGGTGAAATTAGCGAGTTCTGGGCCTAGAAAAGCTGCGAATAATCCGCCTGTCATCACCCAAGATATTGCTCTTGGGCGAAATTCTTCAGATGCAGTATCAGCGGCTGCAAAACGGTAGAAAATCGCAAACCCGTTAAACCATCCTATAACACATACACCAACGCAAAGAAGCCAGAATGACCCCTGAAGCATCGCCATGCCAGCTAAAATAGCTCCGGCTACGCCAAACCATGTAGCCATCATAAATCCTGCCCGTCGCCCAATTCGCCGCATAAGCTGAGAAGCTGGTATGGTTGCCAACATCACACCAGCATGATGTGCCGCGAGAGGCAGTGTCTCCCAACCGGGAGCGGGGGTTAGAATTTTACCCGCCAATGGACCGGTCGTGAGCATTAATGCTGTACCGGTCATGTAAAGCGCTTGGCAGATAGCCAGAATGAGAACATTGCGCTTAGATGAATCAAATTGCACGTTAGATTAGCGCTTTCAAAAGGTTAGAAAATTGATAACCACACGCTTAAAAACCTACGAAAATTAAAGACTGGGAACGTATGCCCATAAAAGCTAGACAGTTACGCTAGCAGTTATTTTGCTAAAAATAATCAGGTTAAAAATATCGCCGGAAGTATTTTATTCCTTTCCAGTCACAAAAGGCCAAAGCATATCGGCGCCCTCAGCAGCAACCATACGGCCAAGTTCGATTGCCCAATAACTTTCGTTTCCAAATTCATCTCGCCATGCCCATAGGCGACGAGTGGCGTGATGCAAAGAATGTTCATAAGTAAAACCCATCGCGCCGTGCGTCTGATGGGCAATCGCAGTTCCTATAGTAGCCGCCTCTCCAGTGCGCGTCTTTGCTGCAGCCACTTCAGCACGAGCTATCATGCCCAGGCCATTCGTTGCCGCCATTGCTTCTGCCGCAGCATCCGCAGCTGCCCCGGCTGCTGCCGCTTCGCCAGCAAGTTGAGCGAGACCATGTTGGATTGCCTGAAATTTAGCAATTGGCCTGCCAAACTGGGACCTTTCTACGGAATATTGAACTGATTGGTCTAATATTTTTTGCAAACCACCAGCTATCTGCACTGACCGGATGGCTGCCCCCATGGCAAAGAGTGCCTGCTCATCAAAACCCTCGGGTGCCCGCACACTCTTGGTTGGTTTTACACCGTCAAAGGAAACTTCATCAGCTGGTTCGCCTGCAATTGATTGATTTTCTCGGATTGCACAATCGGCGGTTCTGACAAGTGCAATGACTTTACCAGCATCACTATTAGCCAAGACAGCAACGTGCTCAGTTCTTCGGGCGAAAGGCACGTAACGGGCCGTGCCCGTAAGCGCCCCATCTGCACCAACTTTGATTTTGGTATTAATTTGAGTTGGGGCAATCGTCATTGGCCCCATAGGGAATTCAATGCCAGCATTTCCTAGCAACCAGGCAGCTAACATGGTTTCCGCAAGTGGCACCGGCACTGAGTGACGACCCGCCTCCTTTAGCAAGGCAAAACCATCACCCATTGCTATTCCTGCTCCGCCAAGAGCATCGCTACCCCAAGCTAAAGTCAGTCCATTTTCTTCTAGCGTTTCCCAAAGAGCGGACGGCCAAACGCCCGCTTCAGCTTCATTTATAAGACTAGGAACTACCATGTCCTGAAAAATGCGGACAGCGGCATCGACGATTAGATTATCTTCCGAGTTCATGATCAGGACGTCTCTACCGAAGACCCAACTGCCGAGCAACGATACCTCGAAGCACCTCGTTAGTCCCACCTCTAATGGTGGAAGATGGTACGCGCAGAAGCCCCTCAGCAAGGGTCCTGGCATAGTCATCAGTTGACTGGCCTAGGGCTTCAGTTGGCATCAGCTGTCGCACATCATTCAGCAGCGTAGACTCAAATTTCGTGCCTAAGTCCTTGACCAAGGCAGCCTCAACCACCGGAGACTCACCTTCTTGCAGCAACGCCGATACGCCGAGCGACATGCGCCGCATAGCTTTCAAACGAGCAACATTCTTGCCAAGCGCCTCCGCTTCCCGAGCGTCAGGATTTTCACCCATTCGCCGCACAGCTTCGGTTAAAGTAATTGCAGAAGACAAAAATCTCTCAGGCCCAGAGCGCTCAAGCCCAAGTTCACTTGTAACTTGATGCCATCCCTCACCTTCTTTACCCAGCAAACAATCTTCTGCGACGAAAGCATCATCGAATACCGTCTCGTTGAAGTGCTCATCTCCTGCCATGTTTCTGATACCGCGTATCTGTATCCCTGGACCTTTGAGATCTATCAGGAACTGAGAGAGGCCTTCGTGTCGATTTTTCTCGTCTCGAGTCCCACCAGTACGCACAGTGGCTATCATGTAGTGGCAAAAATGAGCGCCTGAAGACCAGATCTTTCTGCCGTTGATCTTCCACCCGCCCTCAACCTTCGTAGCAGTGGTTCTGAGACTGGCAAGATCAGATCCTGAGTCAGGTTCACTCATACCAATAGCAAAATAGCATTCGCCGGCAGCGATACGAGGAAGAATATCGAGCTTTTGCTGTTCGGTACCATTCTTGAGCAGCATTGGGCCTGATTGACGGTCGGCAACCCAATGTGCAGACACTGGGGCCCCTGCGGCCAATAATTCTTCCGTTACCACATAGCGCTCCATACTCGAGCGCTCATGCCCACCATATTGCTTTGGCCATGTCATTCCCAGCCAACCACGCTTACCAAGCTTACGACTAAACTCAAGATCAACACCAAAAGCCCAGCCATCAGCTACTGGCTTAAAACCGCCAGAAGCTCGCTCAGAAGCCAGAAAGGCTCGGACCTCCTGCTGAAGGGCCTTCAGCTCAGGAGAAAAATCGATGCGTGGAAACCGAAAACCACCTGCCGCCATAGGTAATGCCTTTTTCGTTGTATAATCTTATTTAGTGACCTTAGTGCCAATTACAGAAGAGGCAAGGAATCAGTCTTCTGGACGAAATCCCATAATTCGCTCAAAACGTAATTGATAAGCAGGCCACACCTCCGGGTTGACTAAGCGCGGAGGCCTCTTCCCCCGAAGTATGCTAATCCATTGATCTGCAGCGCCAACCGACATGTTCCTATTGGCCTCAGTCGTTATGCCAGCATGATGAGGTGTAACAAGCACATTATCTAGGGCCATCAGGGGATGCGAGGGGTCAGCAGGCTCCTTCCAGAAGACATCAACGCCTGCTCCAAGGATTTCACCGTTTCTGAGTGCCTCGGCGAGCGCTTCTTCGTCAGTGATGCCCCCGCGGGCCGTGGTAACGAAAACAGCTGTTGATTTCATTTTTCTGAATTCATCTGCCCCAAACATGTTGAGTGTTTCATCTGTTCGGGGACAATGCACCGAGATGAAATCACTTATGCTGAGCAGTTCTTCAAGCTCTACTTTTCGAGCACCACGCTTAGCGATCTCATCCGCGGATAAGTAGGGGTCATAAGCAATGACATTCATCCTAAACGCAATACGGCAAAGCTCCGCGGTGCGGGTGCCTATTTGGCCAATGCCGATGATACCAACTGTTTTTTCAAGAAGCTCAGAACCAGTCAGTTCCATGCGATCTACATTACTTTCACGACGCAAGCGACGGTCAGCCTGAATCATTTTTTTGGAGATGGCCAACATCATGCCAAGCGCATGTTCGGCAACACTCTCCTTATTTGTTCCCCCTTGGTTTACCACTGCAATGCCCTCAGCGGTCATTGCATCGACATCGATATAGTCATAACCGGCGCCGGTTGAAGACACTGCGACTATATTTGGAGCTCGTGTTAGGAATTCAGCGTTAGGGAACCAAGGTTCTTGAAGTTCTGTGCGGGATTGAACCTGGTAACCATGTGCGCGAAACATAGCTGCATCTAGCTCATCTTTTGGGTCGGCATAGTGGAGATGCGAGACCTGAATATCTTCCGCAGCTTCTAGCTTTGCCAACGCTGCATCGGTATCCATCCACTCCTCAAAGAAAACCAGGCGCCGCGCATTATAAACCATTATGACTCTGATCCTAGGGTGAGAGTTTCAAAAAAGCCCATCATTTGAGTGCTGTCGCTTTGCAGCAAGCGCAGCCAATTGCCTTTGCTTATTTATTCTTTCAGCAAATTTTATTTTAGCTATTTAAATCAGCGGGAAGATTTAGCGTCCCCTATCTTCTTTGCGAGCATCTGCTGCTCTTCGCAATTGCCACAGATACGCGAAAGATCGGCTAAATGCTTTTCCGCAGATTTGATGTTACCCAACTTGATGTAGAGCTCCCCGTAATACTCGTGTGCGCCAACATGGCTGGGATCAATTTTTAGAGCTTTGATATACGCTGCCTCAGCTTGTGCATACTGGCCCAGCTGGCGTCTTGAGTATCCAATATAATTGTAGGCGTCTGCGGATTGCGGATTAGACTCTAGATAGTCTTCCGCCTTTTTTATTGCGCGGTCATACTTCCCACGATCCACTTCTCTCTTCACGTCACCGATTGAAACACTCGTATCGCTACTACTGCCCGCCGCATTCGCAACATTTATGCCTGGAACTGTCAACAGAACGAACAACGAAAATAATGCTAATTTTCTCATAACCGGGTCCCCCACAGTGACAAACACGTTCAACTGAGAATCAACTTTATCCAAGATAGAAATACCTCAAAATGAGAAGCAAAACAGCGTGTATGAAGAGGCCTAAAAATTAGGCAAACCTGCCTAGATACTCCTCAGCATAGCGCGTGCAATATTAGCTTGCTGCAACTGGCTGGCGCCCTCAAAAATCCGGAAAAGGCGGACATCTCGAAACAAGCGTGGTATCGCTGACATGTCTTCCATATAGCCCATACCCCCCATAATTTGGACTGCTCGATCAGCTATACGAGAGACCGCCTCACTCGCAAATAGCTTGGCAGACGCAATATCGACGTGGGGAATTGGTCCGTCTGAGTCAAAAGCCCTCGCGCAATCAAGACATAATGCCCTAGCGGCGGCCATTTCTGATTGGCTGTCGGCTAATAAAGCTTGGATCTGACCGAAGTCACCTATCGCCTGCCCAAACTGCTTTCGGCGCGCTGCGTATGCAGTCATCTCTTCAATCAGGCGTATTGATTGACCGACACAAGTCGCAGCCACGTGAAGCCTTGCGTGATTTATACCACGAAGCGCTGCCTTTAAGCCGGAGCCCTCCTGACCACCAACAAGAGCATCACTTGGAACACGCACGTTTTCAAACCAAACATAGCAAACATGGCTACCTTCATTACCAAGCATTCTTGGAGGCTCCCCAATAGAAACTCCCGGCGTATTTGCATCTATCAGAAAAGCGGAGATACCATTAGCGGATTGATCATCCGGATTAGTTCTTGCCATTGTTAAAAAAACGTCTGCTTGAGGCGCATTTGTTATATATCGCTTTTCTCCATTGATTACCCAGAGATTGCCATCGCGCTTTGCATGGGTGGAGAGCGATGCTGCATCTGATCCAGCTTCTGGCTCAGTCAAAGCAAATGAACCAGTGCACTCACCAAGAGCCATTTTTGGCAAATACTTTTCTTTCTGTGCCACGGTTCCAAAATCTAGGATGGCTTGCGAAGTTAGCCCAATCGTTGTCGAAAAACGTGAACGGAAAACACAAGAAGCTTGGCAGAACTCGAAAGTGAGACGGACCTGCTCCTCCATGGAGCACTCTAACCCACCGTATTCCTCGGGTATGGAAATACCGAAGAGCCCTATCTCCCGCAGAGCTTCCGTCAAATCCTCTGGTACACCATCTTCTAGCGTCAAACGGTGTTCATTTAATCGAAGTACGTTCTGAGTGAAATCACGGACAGCGGCAATATAATCTTCGAAATCTCTAAACTGCTCAGAAACACGCATTCAACCATTCCCAAACCTTATATGAGAGATAGTTGCTCGACACCGAGGCTTGTCATCGTCGCCTATCAGGGTCATCAACCTAGGGCCAGCGGTATCTGCAGGGGTTGCAATAAAACGCAGTCTTTCATCCCAAAACATGGGACGAAGGAAGGAGATTTCTCCTTCCAACTCGCTAATACCTCCTTGATCTGCCTCCGCCACAAGGCCACCCAGCATTATGTGGGAGGCCATCAGACCTCCTGCGATTGGCGCTCTGAAACCAAATTTTTTTGCCGTGACAGGATCAGAGTGAATTAAATTTTCAGCTTCGTCGGAAAACGCAGCGACCTTATCTGGTTCCAAAATTGTCTCGTTAACGAGTTCCATATTAGCTAGATCTAGCGACGGCACTGAAATTCGGGGCGCATCCGCATTCGTTTTACCCGGATTGAGACTCGATCGGTTCGCTCTTAAACGCACAATGCCGTCGTTATCAGTGAAGGTAAAATGAGCCCAAACTCTCTCACCACGAGGATGCGGGTCGATTTTAACAACCTCTCCCTTCATCCAAAGTGGCACATCTAGAGGCAGTGCAGCATTTAAAATGTATGCCTGTGACATGTGGACATTGCCGTTGATTGACCGTCCCGTCCAACGTTGTGCCATGATCGTGTAAAATGCGAAAAAGCTTGGATCAGCTGCACTACCCCAAATAGCCGGATTAACTCCACAGCACTCTAACTTACGAACCTGCCGGTCGCGCTCGACGACTACCTGTCTATCGTCGAACCGGAAACCAACCGGCGGGGGCGTCTGGGACAATTGATCTACGTTAGCCATAGCCTAGGCGTTGTCTACGCCGGCAAGGAAGTCCTGCAGTGCTTGGTTAAAGCCCGCTTGATCCTCCAAGTTTGATAAATGACGAGCGACGGGCAAAATTACCAACTTCGCGCCTGGAATTCCCTTTGCCATGATCTCTGACATGTCCACAGGCGTGCCGGGGTCGTCCTCACCCACTATCACCAATGTAGGCGCTGAGATTTCACCAAGCCGGGGAGTGATATTCAATCGTGAAATAGCAGCGCCGCATCCGCAATAACCCTCTATTGGTGTTGAAACGATCATTTGGCTGATTGAAGCGATAATATTAGGCTCTGCCTTTACAAACCCAGGTGAAAACCAACGATCAATGGTCGCACTCAAACTGGCGCCCATCCCGTTCTGTCGAGCAGCCTTTATCCGTTCCTCCCATCCAGCTACTGCTTCCGGCGGATAACCAGAAGAAGTATCTGCGAGTGTCAATGACCTAAGTCGCGACGGTGCCTTCAATGCAACTGTCTGGCCGATCATCCCGCCCATTGAGAGTCCGACCCAATGAACTTTGTCTAGCTCCAACGCATCCATTAAACCAACAGCGTCATCGGCTAACATTTCTAGAGTATACGGCCCTTGTGGAACACTGGACCCGCCATGACCGCGAGTATCAAAGCGAATAATTCGGAACTGATCCTTAAGTGCTGCCACCTGAGGTTCCCACATCCCAAGTTCTGCACTCAGTGAGTGGCTCATCATCACAACGGGACCATTCTTCATGCCTTCGTCGGCGTAACGAATGTTAATACCATTAGCGCTTATAGTTTGAGTTTGGGTCATGGTTCCCCTCAACGTTATGTTTCAAATTCGTTCATAACTTTAGTGCAAAACTTGATCTGCGGCACTGGACGCACCCGATCTTGGCCGGAGTGGTGTTGGGCCTGCGTGGTGGTGGACTATTCGCCAAGTTCCACCCTCTTTGGTGAATACATTAGTTGCGAGCAAGACCGTTCCTGAATTTCCACCTAACTGCTCGTAACATGTCACGTATGCCGTTTCACCGAGCAAATGTGGCAATGGATCAAGACATAAAATCTCAGGTCGGACTTTAGCATCCAGAATACTATTCCAGCTATCGAGCACTACTTCGCGCCCAACCAAAAGGGGAGCGCCGGGATGAGCACAGGCTACTGGAGCTTTTTCCGCCCATATCTTAGCCATGCCCTTGATATCACCAGTAGTGAACGCATTATAAAAAAACTGATTTGCAGCCAGAACATCTGCTCGATCAGTACCCATCACCACCCCCCACCGTCTATTTCCTCTTTTGCGCTGGCAAGAAGCGCTTCCCGATCGGTTGAAAAGCCAGCATCAATCCATCTGTTCTCCAACTTGTTAAGCAATAATGTCACTGCCGGTCCCGGCGTAAGCCCAAGCTTAATCAGATCGGATCCTTTTACTGGAAGAACTGGTGTTTTCCAGCTCTGAGCGAGCTCCAACCTCGCTTCAAGAAGCGATGCTCTTCCATCAAGTGCCTCAAGATGAGCTCGCTGAACAAACACTTCTATTCCTGTGCCGTAGATGGCTTTTTGCCATTCTGCCGTCTGAAGTCCGAGAGTTGTCCATGGTGGCGCTAAAGCCAATAAATTTGCGCGTTCGCTGTTCGATAACCGAAGCCTATCACAAATATCAATACTGCCGGGAACCAGTGCTGCTAGCCTAAGAACTGGATCTTGAGGCAGGGTTTCAATCGCAGCAATATTTTTTGGTGGTTCGCCAAGCAGTACTTCTAAGACACCCGAAAGGGACATTGCTTCAAGAGTGTTTGTTATACTTGGAGCGGATAACAAACGGAAAAATTCTGTTCTAATTCGCTCCGCTGATACGTGAACAAGACCATCAATCCCAGCCGCTATCGCCCTAATACTGTCCGGGTCAGGGTCAGAATGACCATACCAAGCATGGAATCTGAAAAAGCGAAGAATTCTAAGATAATCCTCTCGAACCCTCTCACCAGCTTCGCCCACGAAGCGAACGATACCAGCCTTAAGATCGTCTTCACCGCCGAAATAGTCATAGATATTTCCATCTATGTCGGCAGACATGGCATTAATAGTAAAATCTCTCCGAGCCGCATCCGCACGCCAATCATCTGTAAATTCCACAGTGGCTTGGCGGCCATCGGTTGTGACATCGCGCCTAAGTGTTGTGATTTCAAACGGTCTACCATCAACGATCGCTGTTACTGTTCCATGTTTAATACCTGTTGGCTTTGCGATTAGGCCTGCCTTTTTAAGCGTGAGCATCGTCTCATCGGGACGCAGCGTGGTGGCAAGATCAATATCCGCAATTGGCCGGCCGAGGATTGCATCACGCACTGCACCACCAACAAACCTTGTTTGGCCACCACCTTTAGCCAGCGCCTCTAACAGTCGCTGTGTTCGGTGATCTGCTAGAGCAGGGTTTCTTACCAAAGTCACTTTTTCTTATCTTTTTCAACAAACTGCCCTGACACCACCTGTCCGTTTTTGAACTGTGATGGAACATACTGGGCATTGGGGGTACCACCAGAGGTCAGCCCCCAGAAAATGAGGCCTGCTGCGGCAAGGGATAGGCCCGCACCAACTAACCAAACCCAGGGGGCATCTTTTGCTGCTATACGAACAGGGTCCCCTGACCTAGTTTTAAAATAAAGATAGAGTAACGTTGGGGCGAGCAAGGGAATAAGAATTGAAATTACCTGCCTCATCAATTCTCATCCCTGTTTTCCAACATATCTACAAAATTCACGAGCATCCCAGCAGTGGCCCCCCAGATGCGGCGGTCTTGATAATAAATTACGTAGAACCAGCGGCGAATACCATCTCTAAGTGCTGTTTCTTTGACGTGATTGCCCCGATCTAAAATGAAAGAAAGTGGAGTTTCAAAAACGTCTTCTACCTCAAAGCGATCCAACTCCAAGTTAAAAGGCGGCTCGATCCAGCCAACCACCGGTGTTACCCCATAGGCTGTGGATGTTTCGTACATAGAAAGGCGCCCAAGCAATCTGACGTGCTCTGGATTTAAACCAATTTCCTCGTGCGTTTCACGGAGTGCCGTTACCACATGATTTGCATCTTGAGGCTCAACACCCCCGCCAGGAAAACTGATTTGACCAGCATGCTTTTTAAGGTGTGCCGTCCTCTCGGTAAGTAAGACGGTGGGTCCATCTGGTCGATTTATAATTGGAACAAGAACTGCAGCTGGTTTAAGCACTCTGTCAGTCGTCCCTCTTAGGCGCGTGCCATCTGGCCGAAGATCGAAGTCACTTCTAAGTGGCGCTTCAGCAAGCCCACCCACCTGCAATACGTCATCCAGAGACTTGATTCGGGACTGGATGTCTTCAGGTGTCATGCATCGCCCTCAATTGGACCAATTTTATGGAATTGGCCATCACTCCACACCCCCATCGCTCCAGCATCAAAATTATCGACCGCTAAATCTACCAATTCATAAAAGACGGATCTTAATAAACGAGCCTCCAGACCATCACGCACATGCAGATAAGGGCGCGGCTCTTCTGTTTTGGCATCAAGAATGATGCGCAATTCGTGGTTTGAACTCAGTGTAACCCAATGATCAAGATTAGTCCGGAAACGAATAACCTGGCCATTACCCTCACCAGAAGTTTGAATTTCAACTGCAATAAATGGTGAGTCTTCAACGTCAATTCGGCCGCGTTCGACAGGGGTTTCAAGCCAGAAAGAACCATCCGTCTGACGCTTTAGAACGGTGCTGAATAGCTTCACAAGCTCTAAACGAGTGAAGGGTGTACCCCCATGATGCCAGGTACCATTCACATCAATGCGTATGCCATAGTGACCCATTTCCGTTGGCCGACGTCGAGCTGGTGCCTGGTTCACTGCAGCGGCGAGATCATCCAATTTTTTTTCTTTAGCCGTCATCGTATTGTCAACGTCATCCGTCACCCATTTTTACTCTTAACAATTTTGTCTGAGGGCTTGTTGATCACGCCCAACACGCTGCATGTCAATTTATAATATGCTTATTCATCCGCCAGGCGAGTGCTCAGCTATCGGATATGAGGAAAAGTAAAAGGCAAAATTCTTGACATTCCGAAGATTTAGGATCATCCATTCACCATGTTCCGATTTATCAGCATCTCTCGAATTAGCCACCCGGCCTCTCTCTAGAGAGCCGGGCTTCAAGCGTTGTTTATTGTTTGAGACGAGATAAACGGAACTATTTTCATGAATACCGATGGTTTATTTGGTGATAGAAATTTCACCTCGTTCTGCGTGTCCGCTACAATGGACCCAGGGGTAATGCCCCGTGTGATGGAAGTTTTTGCTAAAGAAAGTCTAATACCGACACGATGGAACAGTTTTATTAAAGACAATAATATCATGATAGATATACAGATGGCTGGCCTTCTTCCAGCGAGGGCGGAATATTTCGCGCGCGTAATTCGCAAAATTCCCATGGTGGAAAATGTGCTCAGCAGCACGAAAGCCTCTCCACCCGATAGGCACGGCATTCTCTCAACTAACCAATGAGCTTTTTAACCCACATTCGCCAATGCAACTCGCATGACCTTAGGCGGTTCATGCCTTTCTACATCGCTGATCAGCGTGTTGGATATGTGCGGCCAGTAGTATTGGATGTTTTGCTGGGCGTATCTGGTTTTAAGAGCGTAAGAGATGGCGTGGCCATAAACTCGGATTGCGAAACTTTTAAGGATCGCACTGAAGCGTTGGGAGAAGCTGCTAAAGAACTAGTCGCGGCAGGGCTCTCCAAGATGGCAGGGGACGAGCTGTACGGAGTAAAAAACTCCTGGGAACAATGTCCCCTTGCAGCTGTCAATCGCGGTGCCGCCGCCGCTTTGGGTATCCGTTCATATGGAGTCCACGTTAATGGCTGGCGTCGAGAAGCCAGCGGAAAACTCTCAATCTGGACCGGGATACGTGCAGCCGAAAAGTCTGTTGCACCAGGCAAGCTCGATAACATGATAGCTGGAGGGCAACCGATCGGCCTCACCCTTATGCAGAATTTGATTAAAGAAGCAGCCGAAGAAGCAAACGTGAGTGAAACATTAGCTCGCCGCGCCAAGCCTGTTAGCTGTATTTCGTACGTGATGGAGGATGGTGACGGCCTGAGACCTGATGTAATGTTTTGTTATGACCTCGAACTTCCCCAAGAGTTTATTCCCAAAAACATAGATGGTGAGATGTCAGAATTTGTCCTTCTGCCAGCAGAAGAAGCAATTCGAAAAGTAAATGAAACGGACGAGTATAAATTCAATGTAAATCTAGTTGTGACCGACTTTGCTGTTAGGCACGGATTGCTCAATCCAGATTGCACACCAGACTACACGATGATCGTTCAAGGATTGCGAGGACAAGTCTAATTTTTTGCTTGGACAACTTAGCAAACTCTGCGCGCCGGCCTAATTAGAACCTTCCGCAGAAATGGCGCTTAGGTTCCTTACAATAACCCTGTCATGAGGCCCTTAGTTAAACTGCTAGATGATTAATACAGCCCGCCTAAGCGTAGGGTGGTTTTGTGTACCCAGCAGGTGAAAGCGTGAATATCTCACAGCCACTTTCAGTTACACCCAGAGAATGCTCAAACTGGGCGGAGAGCGAGCGATCACGAGTTACAGCCGTCCAACCATCAGCAAGGATTTTTGTATCGGCTCGCCCCGCATTTACCATTGGTTCGATTGTGAAGAACATGCCGGGTTCGAGCACAGCCCCATCTCCTGGCCTACCATAATGGAGCACACTCGGAGGTGCATGAAACACCAGACCTAAACCATGGCCGCAAAAATCGCGAACGACAGAGAACCGCTCTCCCTCAACATACTTTTGAATAACGCTGCCAATATCTCCCAAGGTAGCGCCCGGTTTTACTGCTTCGATGCCACGGAACAGCGCTTCATAGGTGACGTCAATTAGCCTCTGAGCTTTAACACTGACATTCCCGACGGGATACATCCGGCTGGCATCACCGTGCCATCCATCCAAGATGACCGTAACATCGATATTTAGAATGTCCCCCTCGGACAACCGCTTAGGCCCAGGAATGCCATGACAAACTACATGGTTTATCGAAGTACAAATTGACTTTGGAAAACCTCGATAGTTCAGAGGTGCCGGCACTGCTCCTCGTGTAGTGATAAATTCGTGCGCAAGCTGATCAAGCTTTTCAGTAGTAACGCCTGGCTGCACGTGATCTGTAATAAAATCGAGGGTTTCTGCGCAGAGTCGACCAGCGCGGCGCATGCCTTCAAAATCGGCAGGCGTATGCAGGGTTATCCGATCTTTGCTGACCGTTCGGCCGGCACTTAAGTCAGCTTCATTCATAGTTCTTTATGCCATCTCCTACGTGCTCAGGAAATTGCCACTGGCAAACGATTACGAAGCTCTATGCCTTCTAGAGTAATAGAGCAATCGTAACATACACTTTCAACGCCCTTTGCCCGAGCATTCCGAAAGGCCAGTCCATATGCTGGATCAATATCATCAGCTAACGTAAACGATCCGCAGTCCATCCGTTGCACAATATAGAGCATAACAGCTCGTCCTCCCATTTCTGCAACGTTTGCCAGTTCAGCAAGGTGCTTTGCTCCTCGTGAGGTTTTACTATCAGGGAATTCTGCCCGCCTGTTACGCTCTAGATGGACATTTTTAATTTCCACATAACAATCCGGCCTACTTTTGTCTGATAGGAGCAAATCAATCCTAGAATTTTGTCCATATTTCACCTCCCGACGGCAATTTTCATAGCCAGCAAGTTCTGGAATTAGTCCCATTAAGATTGCTTCTTCAGCTATTCGGTTTGGTCGACCAGTATCGATGCCAACTAGGCCTGATTTCAGCTCCGTCAGCTCCCAAGCAAATGGCAACTTAGCCTTTGGATTTTTTGCCGGACGAAGCCATATTCTTTCACCCTCGCGAGCCAATCCCAACATTGCTCCAGGATTTGGGCAGTGAACTGTAAGTTTAGTGTCGGTTGCTTCGAGTATTACGTCGGCAAGAAAACGCTTGTAGCGCCGAATTAAAGTCGCTGCTTGAAGTGGTTTTTCAAATTGCACTAATAAAATCCGGGTTGGAGTCACAGGCTAGTGCGCCTACTATTGTCACGCTAACCTCCAGTTGTAACACCTAGGATTAACGCAACCATGACCGAAACCGCAACCACTGTGACCGCCGGTATGGTCGTTATAGGCAATGAAATTCTGTCAGGTCGAACCCAGGACCTTAACGTAGCCTTCGTAGGAACCGAACTTAATGAGTTGGGCATTCAGCTCCTCGAGGTTCGCATTGTCCCCGATATCAAGGAAGAGATCGTTGCAGCAGTAAACGCCCTTAGAACGAAGTTTGACTACGTTTTTACGACGGGAGGGATTGGCCCAACTCACGACGACATCACCTCTGAGTCTGTGGCGGCAGCCTTCGGCAAACAAGCAGTTTATCACCCGACATCTTACGCCATTTTAGAAGCAACAATGAAACGCCGGAATATTGAGTTTACCGAAGCGCGGAAACGGATGGCCCTTGTTCCAGAAGGTGGTGACGTAATTGAAAATGATCTTGGTGTGGCCCCTGGATTTGTGATGGAGAATGTATACGTCATGGCGGGAGTCCCGCAGGTTGCAAAATCTATGTTTAAGGCGGCCGCTCCTTTTCTTAGACGCGGTCAGACAAAACGCTCCCGATCTATCGCAACCCATCTAGCCGAAGGCACAATTGCAGCAGGCTTGGAAGCTATCCAAAAGCAATACGCCAACGCCGACATCGGGAGTTATCCTTTCTACAATACCCCCGGTGGGCACGGAACGACGTTAGTGGTGCGTAGTTTTGATGAAAACGACCTTGTTGGAGCAGGAGATGCAATCATTAAGATGATTGCTGAGCTTAAAGGCGAAGCCCTCTCCGACGAGCGAAGCTAAAAAACAAAGAGGAAGTTATGCCTGTTCATCCGCAGATTGCAAAAGCGCTCGAGGCGCTTGCCAAAGCTAATCTCCCCGCAATCGAAGATCTTGACCCGCAAGCGGCGCGCTTTCAAATGGATCAAATGTCAAAGGCACGTGGGGGTGAGCCAACTCCATTGCCTAAAATAGAAGACAGAAAAATCCCAGGCCCCGCAGGCGATATTCCTGTGAGGATATATTGGCCTGAGGGGAAAAAACCACATCCCATTGTTGTCTATTTTCATGGTGGGGGACATGTGATTGGTAACCTGGACACCCATGATAAAGTGGCTCGAAATTTAGCTGCTGGCTCCGGAGCAATCTTCATCTCAGTCGATTATCGTATGGGTCCGGAACATCGTTTCCCAGCCGCGGTAGAAGACAGTTGGGCCGCTTTACTTTGGGCATATACTCATGCTGCGGAAATTGGTGGTGACCAAACAAAATTAGCTGTTTCAGGGGATAGTGCAGGTGGCAATCTTGCTGGCGTTATGGCACTTATGGCGCGTGATGCTGGTGCCCCAAAATTAGCGCTGCAGTCTTTAGTCTACCCCGTTGGAGACTATTCACTCTCAGCTGAAAGCTATCACACGTACGGCAAAGGCTTTGGAATCTTAACAGCTAATGCAATGAAATGGTTCCAACAACACTATCTAAACGATCCATCCGATGCAGATGATTGGCGCGCCTCACCTTTGAAGGCTAAGAGTTTTGCTGGCACAGCACCCGCAATCATTGTTGCGGCTGAATGTGACGTACTAGTCGACGACGGCAAAGCCTACGCTGATCGACTTAAAGCAGATGGTGTCCCGGTGAACTACAAGGTCTATGAAGGAATGATTCACGCATTTTTTGGCATGGCTCCTGACATCGATGGCGCAGTTCAGGCACAAAAAGACGTCTCATTGGCGCTAAGGGCAGCATTCGAGGGGGAATAGCATGAGCGGAACTCTTAACGGCAAAGCAGCAGTCACAGGGATAGGTGAAACAGCGTATTCCCGCGGAACCGATAAAAGCTCCATTGGCCTAATGCTCGAGGCTTCGCTGAAAGCAATTGCGGATGCAGGTCTTCATCCAAAACAGATTGATGGCGTGATACCCTACTCACTAGGCCCCGTCGCAGAAGAAATAATGACAGGGCTAGGATTGGAAGATGTGAGATTTTCAGTCCAGACGCCCATGGGTGGGGCAAGCGCTGTAGCAGCATTACAAGCAGCCTCAATGGCAATTGCAGCGGGAGTTTGCAACCACGTGCTCCTGGTTTTAGGTAGGCGAGGCTACTCCGATAGTCGCGTCGCGACCAGGTTAGCTGCCATGCCTCAGTTCCGGCTAATTAGCGAATTTGAGAATCCAATAGGCGCGATAGCGCCTGCACAACTCTATGCCCCCATGGCCCGACGGCACATGGAGATGTTTGGCACGACGACAGATCAATTCGCCGAAATCGCGATTGCTATGCGTGAACATGCCATTCTTAACGACAATGCGATTATGCAGAAGCCACTAAATCTGGAAGATTACAAGTCTGCGCGCATGATATCAGATCCTTTTCGTCTCTTTGATTGCAGCTTAGAGAGTGATGGCGCATGTGCTGTGATTGTTAGCGCCGCGAACATTGCTAAAGACACTCGTGCACCAGTTACAATTCTAGGTGTAGCCGAAGGTCACCCTAGATCTCCTTCAACTATTACGCAGCGTGAAGACATGACCACGCTGGGTCTTGCTACAGCAGCACCACGAGCATTTGATATGGCAGGCGTCAAGCACAAGGATATCGACGTAGCACAAATCTATGACTGCTTTACTTATACAGTGATATGCGAAATCGAAGATTTAGGCTTTTGTAAAAAAGGAGAAGGTGGGGCTTTTGTTGAAGGCGGACGAATCCGGCTTGGTGGAGAGCTGCCAATCAATACTCATGGAGGCCTGCTGTCCCAAGCGCATATTGCAGGGATGAACCATATCTATGAATTAGTGCGTCAGTTAAGGGGTGAAGGCGGTCGCGCGCAGGTAAAAGATGCACAAATTGGACTTGTAACCGGATATGGAGACCTGGGTGATGGATCAATAGCGATTATGCAGGGAGCCTCCTGATGTCCGACGGATATATTAAACCTTTACCCGAACCCAGCATTGATTCTCAGCCCTTTTGGGATGCTTTGAATGAAGGCCGCTTAGTTTTTCAAGCCTGCGGCGACTGCGGAAAGCTTCGGCATTACCCAAGGCCAATCTGCGACTCTTGTTATTCCGACCAAGTTGATTGGAAACCCTCTGACGGCAAAGGTTTCATATATAGCTGGACTGAGACACACCATCCGTTCCACGTTGGCTTCAGAGGTGAAACCCCTTACATCCTCATCACGGCGGAATTCGAAGGTGGAGTGCGAATGCAAACCCAATTGCTCGATGCAAAAATTGAAGACTTGAAGGTGGGGATGCCAGTGGAAGTGGTCCTAATGCGTGCCACTGGAGACCTCACATTACCTCTTCTTCGCCTTGCGTAAACTTAACCGTTTAGGCTTCTCACAGATCATCTATGAAGCAACAAACTAAAAGACTGATAAGGGCCAAAAGCTAGCTAAATAATCGCCCAGCCAGCTTGAGATTCTTGTCAAGTACACTCATCGTCGTAGCTAAATCGTCACTGTCATCCTGAATAAATGTTCGAAGGGTAATTGCATAAACAACTAGTAGAGCTTTTGCCCGAACAAAACCCAGAGGGCCATCTGCAGGGATCCCAGAAACGCGCAACATCCACTTAGCAGACGACATCATTCGGATCCCAGTATAGAAGAGCGCATCTAGTTCAGCGGCCATACCCATCGTAATAGACTTGAGAGCTTTTCTGTGCGGCTGCATGGCTTCTAACCGACGCATAACAGCGTCAAAAAGCTGATCCCGATGAGATTCCTCACTAAGCGAGGCATCATCGCAACGCAGCATTGCTCTATCGAACCGCTCAATCACTTTAACAACCAAAGTAGCACGACAGGGCGCAATAGAATAAGCTTCCTCCAAAGGCAGATTTGCTACTTTTGCAATTTCTTCCATGCCCAGGCGGGCCCACGGCTTGGCTGCAGCCAGTTCAAGCGCGGCATCAACCAATTTCTCTTCTGCCGATTTTCTGGCTGAGGCTTTCCGTGCCATCAAGGTCTCCTAAAAAAAGCAGCTACAAACGCCATTTAGTGTCGTAATCAGATATAGTCTTTCCTTTGGGAGAAGCTACCATCATGAAGGCTAATCAACCCACTTTCAGCATTTTAGGTATCGATCACGTTGTTGTTATATCTCACGATGTAGACAGATCGCTAGAATTTTACTCTGGAGTTCTTGGAATGAAAGAGGTCAGGCGAGTAGAGAGCATTGGCCTTGTACAACTGCGAGCCGGAGCCTCAATGGTAGATATTGTGCCAGCTAAACTTAGTGATAGAGGGCGGAACATGGACCACTTTGCTCTTCGAATAGACCCATGGGAACCGGAGAAAATTCGCAACCACCTAGAGGTCGCTGGATATAACTCTGAAAAGCCTGCACTTCGTGTAGGAGCGGAAGGAGAAGGTTGGTCGATATATGTCCAAGATCCAGATGGGAACACCGTCGAGCTCAAAGGTCCTCCTATCTAGACTTAAAGTAGTTGACCAGATCAAATACCAGCTGCAAGGTCTGCTCCATCAGAGTGAGGATTTTTCAATGGCTAAACTTCGGCACATCGCAATCACTGTTCCAAATCTGGAAGAGGCTGCAAATTTCTACGAGAAAACTTTCAATATGACTCGATCAATGGAGTCAGAGATTGCAATCCTGTTGACTGATGGCGTTATGAGCCTAGCTATTTTGAAATTCAAAACTGACAAACAAGCTGGTGATGAACGCGGCAAGGATTTTCATGGTCTTCATCATATTGGCTTTGTAGATAACGATCTTGATGGAATGACCAAAACGATCGAAGCAAATGGTGGCAGCTACCACATGCGTTTACCTGATTCCCCCGAAGGAGCTACCGAAGTTAAGTTTCGGGATCCAAATGGAGTTGTGTTCGACATCGTTGATACTGGCTACGCCAGTCGGGCCTGGGGGTTAAACACCTAGTCAACCGGGGTCGACCAATCTACTCACTTTAGCTTGGTCTTTAGGAAATCTTTCCATGGATAATGCACCTTTTGAGGGGCCAAGGTTCGGTTTCGAAAATACTTATGCGGCTGAGCTTGAGGGTTTCTACACGCCCTGGCAGGCAGAGAGGGCACCCAATCCAGCACTGCTGCACTTAAATATAGATCTAGCATCCGAACTTGGACTTAACCCAGAGGAGTTAGGATCAGAGCGAGGAGCTGCATTGTTTTCGGGAAATCTGGTTCCCATTGACGCCTCTCCAATTGCACAGGTCTACGCAGGCCATCAATTTGGAGGTTTTTCCCCACAACTTGGCGATGGTCGTGCTCTTCTTCTCGGCGAAATTGTAGATAGACGCGGTATTCGCCGCGATATTCAACTCAAAGGATCTGGTCGAACTCCATATTCACGCGGCGGCGACGGAAAAGCTGCCTTGGGCCCAGTACTGCGCGAATACCTTATTGCCGAGGCAATGAATTCCCTCGGAATTCCAACGACACGAGCATTGGCTGCAGTAACTACAGGAGAACTAGTTTACCGAGAAAGGCCTCTTCCAGGCGCGGTGCTTACTCGCGTTGCCAAAAGCCATATTCGCGTCGGTACATTTCAATTTTTTGCAGCGAGAGGGGATACCGATCGGGTCCGCCAGCTAGCGAACTATGTAATTCGTCGACATTATCCCAGTATATCAGCTGAGACCGAGCCATATCTCGCTCTTTTTAAAGCTGTTGCAAACGCTCAGGCCAGTTTAATCGCCAAGTGGATGGGCATAGGGTTCATCCATGGAGTTATGAATACTGATAACATGACCATATCTGGTGAAACCATAGATTACGGTCCTTGTGCCTTTATGGACGCTTTTGATCCAAACACATTTTTCAGCTCAATTGATACTGGAGGGCGGTATGCCTATGGCGCACAGCCATCCATTGCCCAGTGGAATTTAACCCGATTTGCAGAAACGCTGATCCCACTTGTTGATGAAGACCAAGACAAAGCAATTCAAAAACTGACTCAAGAGGTCAAAACATTCCGAATTAGCTATATGCGTTATTGGTTAGAAGAAATAAGGCGCAAACTTGGTCTTGTTAAAGAAAACTCATCAGACTTAGAGCTTGCAACAGACTTTTTCCAGATCATGAGGGATGAAGGGGTCGACTTCACTCTAGCATTTAGAAATTTGGCTAAAGTGATTATCGATGACAACCCATTTTATCCTGCTAGTTTCGCCAATTGGCTACCGCGCTGGCGGGCGCGGCTCGACGAAGAAAACATGAAGGCTGAAGAAATTAAAAACCGCCTTCTGTCTGCGAATGCCATATACATTCCGCGCAATCACAAGGTAGAGGAAGCTCTCAATTCAGCTGCGAATGAGCATGATCTGGCCCCATTTCTAACCCTGCTTGAAATAATATCGCATCCCTATGAAGAGCGTCCGGGCTTGGAAGCGTTCTCGCAGCCAGCGCCTTCTGGATCGGCACCTTACAAGACCTTCTGCGGCACCTAATAAGTATTCCTTGAACTACCAGCGGATTAACGACGCACCCCAGGTAAAGCCACCACCCATTGCTTCGAGGAGCAATAGGTCACCTCGTTTTATTCGCCCGTCTTTCACGGCTTCATCCAGCGCCAACGGCACAGAAGCCGCCGATGTATTAGCATGGCGGTCCACCGTTACTATTACCTTCTCCTCAGGCATCTTTAACTTTTTTCCGGCACCATTAATGATGCGAAGATTAGCCTGGTGAGGGACCAACCAATCAATTGCATCAG